>JAESGM010000116.1_pt1 | contig 201935 bp, 172 predicted proteins | sample 9269721 | NCBI WGS metagenome assembly JAESGM01 (sample SAMN15720920, study PRJNA650825) | algae metagenome | isolation source: Komarekiella atlantica HA4396-MV6 and co-occurring heterotrophs from... | place: USA: Theobald House, Kauai, HI | collected 2009-07-29 | reverse complement strand
GGGTCAAGCGCCGGCTCGGGGCGTCGGTCGCCGCCGTCAAGTGGGCGAACCAGAAGACCGAGATCCTCCTGAAGGTACTCGCCCACAACCTGATGCTCCGCGCCGCGAGGGTTTCGACATAGCACCCGCTGGGGAGAGGTCGGCGGCGCAGCCGGCGGGTGAGGGGACGCCACCTGCGGAGTACCCCAGTCGGCCGGACGGGGCGGGCGGCGGCGCGGGTGGCCGTCGGACGTGGCGCCCCTCACCCGGCCTGCGGCCGACCTCTCCCCAGCGGGGAGAGGTGAAGACCAGAACCTGGCCTCCGGCCGTGCCCTCACCACGCGACCAGCCCCAGCCCGAACCGCGCCCGCAGGCCGGCGAGCGACGGCCGGTCGGCCGACGAGCCGTCGCGCATGGCGTACAGGCGGAGCTTGCGGAGGCGCGGCAGGACGGCCGGGTCGGCGAGCTGCGGGGCGACGTGGAACTCGACCCGCCGGGTGTACCCGAACCCGAGCGTCAGCTCGGTCAGCCGGGTGAGCCGGTCGGACCGGATCACCCGGTCGGCGGTGGCCTCCGTCAGCACGACGGCGTCGGTGTAGCGGTGGGTCGTGCGGTCGTAGTGGCCCAGGAAGGACAACTGGAGGGACGTGAGGTTTTCCAGCCCGGGCAGGGCGAGGAACCGCTCACAGTCCTCGTCCGACGTAAGGGTCACCCCATCGAGGCTGCGGAGGCACGTCAGCGGGTGGGCCGCCGGGAAGTCCGCGGGCCGGAACCGGCCGCAGTAGTCGTCGGCCAGGTCGAGGGACTCCAGCCGCGACAGGCCGGGCCAAGCGGCGAGCGCCTGCCGCAGCGGGGGGTCGCCGACCTCGTGCAACCGGAGCCGGGCGAGCCGCGGCATCACCCCGGGCCGGAACAGACCTAGGAACACGCCCGAGCCGCGGTACGCCCCGCTCTGCGAGTCGCCGCTCAGGTCCAACTCCCGGACGCGGCGGAGCCACCCGGTCCGGCGCATCAGCCGGACCGCCGCCCGCCCGGGGTTGTGGGTCTCGAGCGCGAGCCGGCGGGGCGGCGGTGCGGTCTCGGTCAGCCTCGCCCACGGGACGGAGGCGTCGCCCCCGTCCTCGTCGAACGCCTGACCCCACCCGACCGTCAGGTCCTGGACCTGCCCGGCGAGGGGCGACCCGGCGTACCCCGGCAGTCGGTCGGCGCCGAGGTGAAACGCGCCGACGCCGGTCAGGGTGCGGCTGCGGAACAGTTCCTCCCACGCGGACGGGTCGTCCGCCGCGTTGTGCCGGACGTCGAGCGACCGCAGCCGCCGGAACACCGGGTCGCCCGCCAGGCGGCGGAACCCGACCGCCGTCAGCCGGCACTCCGAGAGGTTGAGCCGCCGGAGGTTCCGGGCGAACGCCGCCCCCGCGACGAGGGCGGCGAGCGCGTCCTTGTCCCGCGTGTTGCGGAGCGGGCACGACCCGAGGTCGAGGGACCGGAGGGTGCGGAGGTGCGGCGCGGCGCAGAACGCGGCGACCGCCGGCCGGCCCAGCCCGAACCGGGTGCTGAACTCGTTGTACAGCTGGAACCCGGTGGCCGGGCCGAACGCCCGCAGGCCGGTGACGTGCCGCGCCGCGGCGAGGGCGGTCAGCCACGGGTCCACGTCCTCCTGGTCGAAGCTGATGACCGCCAACTCCCGCACCCGGGCGAACGCCGGGTGGCCGACCGCGGCCCGGACCGCGTCCGCGTCGAGCGGGTCGCCGTGGTCGCTCATCCAACCCGTCGGCACCTTCACCAACTCCAGCCGCCGGACCGGCTCGGACCGGAACAGTTCCTCCCCGTGCGCCAGGAAGTCGTCCACCGTCATCCGGACGGTGTGGAGGAACCCGCGGCGGTAGTCCCGGGTCACGAGCAGGGCCGCCCGCTCGCCGAGCCAGTCGGTCTCGTGCTCGGCCGCCAAGTCGTCCGCGGCCCGCAGCGCGTCCGCCCGCTCGACCGTCCCCGGCCGCAGCCGTGCCGCCCGGCACTGGAGGCGGACGAACCCGGCCCGCGCCGCCTGCCCGTCCTCCTCCAGCCAGTCGGCGAGCGCCAGCCGGGGGGTGTCGTCGGCCGGCCGGGCGGCGACCGCCGCGACCAGGGCGTCCCGGTCCGTCATGGCTCGAACTCCAAGGGTGCAGGTACCTTACCCCGGCCGCCGCCCGGCCGGAAGGTCCGTGGCCCCCGACACCTTTGGCCGCCGCCCCGCCGGGTCCGTAAAACGGCCTGCGAAATGCTGCCGCGAGCGCGGCCATACCCCACAGTCCGGCACGGGCGAACATGAGCACGAAGCACGTCTACTTCTTCGGCGGCAAGACGGCGGACGGCGACGGCAAGCAGAAGGAGCTGCTCGGCGGGAAGGGCGCGAACCTCGCCGAGATGTGCAAGATCGGCATCCCCGTGCCCCCCGGCTTCACCATCACCACCGAGGTCTGCGCCGCCTACTACGACCAGGGGAAGAAGATCCCCGAGGCGGCCATCCCGCAGATCGACGAGGCCCTGAAGAAGGTCGAGGCCACGTTCGGCAAGAAGTTCGGCGACACCGCCGACCCGCTCCTCGTGTCCGTCCGGTCCGGGGCGGCCCTGTCCATGCCCGGGATGATGAACACCATCCTCAACCTCGGCCTCACCGACGCCTCGGTCGAGGGGCTGGCCAAGAAGACCGGCAACCCCCGGTTCGCCTACGACAGCTACCGCCGCCTCATCGACATGTTCGGGTCCACCGCGATGGGCTGCGAGCACGAGGCGTTCGAGCACGAGATCCACTCCCTCAAGGAGCAGAAGAAGGTCAAGCTCGACACCGACCTGTCCGCCGACGACCTGAAGGAGCTCGTGAAGCGGTACAAGGCGGTGTACAAGAAGCACGTCGGGGACGACTTCCCGCAGGACCCGAAGAAGCAGCTGATGCTGGCCATCAACGCCGTGTTCAACTCGTGGAACGGGAACAAGGCGATCGAGTACCGGCGGATCGAGCGGATCACCGGGCTGAAGGGCACCGCCGTCAACGTCCAGGCGATGGTGTTCGGGAACATGGGCGACACGTCCGGGACCGGCGTGGCGTTCACCCGCGACCCGAACACCGGCGAGAACCTCTTCTACGGCGACTACCTCATCAACGCCCAGGGCGAGGACGTGGTCGCCGGCATCCGCACCCCGGAGCCGATCTCGAAGCTCCAGGACGAGATGCCGAAGGTGTACGGGCAGCTGATGGACATCCGGCAGGCGCTGGAGAAGCACTACGCGGAGATGCAGGACATCGAGTTCACGGTGCAGGACGGTACCCTGTACATGCTCCAGACGCGGAGCGGCAAGCGGACCGGCACCGCCGCCGTCCGGATCGCGGTCGAGATGGTGAAGGAGAAGCTGATCGACGAGACGACGGCGGTCAAGCGGGTCGCCCCGGACAGCCTGAACCACCTGCTCCAGCCGCAGCTCGACCCGAAGTCGAAGATCAAGCCGGTCGCCCAGGGGATCGCGGCCAGCCCCGGCGGGGCGAGCGGCAAGGTGATCCTGTCGGCCGAGGCGGCGGTCGAGTACGCGGAGAAGCACCCGGGCGAGCCGATCCTGCTCGTCCGCAAGGAGACCAGCCCCGAGGACGTGGCCGGGATGCACCTCGCCAAGGGCATCCTGACGAGCACCGGCGGGAAGGCGTCGCACGCCGCGGTCGTGGCCCGCGGGTGGGGCAAGCCGTGCGTCGTCGGGTGCGAGGCGGTCAAGATCGACGAGAAGAACCAGCAGATCACGATCGCCGGGCAGGTGGTGAAGGCCCTGGACTTCCTCACCATCAACGGCACCACCGGCGACGTGATGATCGGCAAGGTCGAGACGATCGCCCCGAGCATGACCGGCGACTTCTCGGCGCTGATGCAGTGGGCCGACAAGGGGCGGAAGCTGAAGGTGCGGACGAACGCCGACACCCCGGCCGACGCGGCCAAGGCGCGCGAGTTCGGGGCCGAGGGGATCGGGTTGTGCCGGACCGAGCACATGTTCTTCGGCGAGGACCGGATCGCGGCCGTCCGGGAGATGATCCTGTCCACGACGGAGGAGGGCCGCAAGAAGGCGCTGGCCCGGATCGAGCCGTTCCAGAAGGCCGACTTCGTCGGCATCTTCGAGGCGATGGACGGGTACCCGGTGACGATCCGGCTGCTCGACCCGCCGCTGCACGAGTTCCTGCCGCAGAAGGACAACCGGGCCGGGGCCGAGGTGGTGGCGAAGCAGCTCGGGGTGACGGTCGAGAAGATCTTCGAGCGGGTGGACGAGTTGCACGAGTTCAACCCGATGATGGGGTTCCGCGGGTGCCGGCTGCCGATCGTGTTCCCGGAGATCGGGGACATGCAGGTCCGGGCGATCGTCGAGGCGGCGATCGAGGTGAAGAAGAAGGGCAAGAGCGTCCTGCCGGAGATCATGATCCCGCTGATCGGCACCGTCGAGGAGTTGGTGCTCTTGAAGAAGCGGGCGATCGCGGTCGCCGAGGAGTGCATGAAGAAGGCCGGCGTGAAGGTCGAGTACCAGGTCGGGACGATGATCGAGCTGCCGCGGGCGGCCCTGACGGCGGACAAGATCGCGGAGGAGGCGGAGTTCTTCTCGTTCGGGACGAACGACCTGACCCAGATGACGTTCGGGTTCAGCCGGGACGACATCAAGGGGTTCCTGCCGACCTACCTGAAGGAGAAGATCCTGCCGGTCGACCCGTTCCAGTCGATCGACGTGAGCGGGGTGGGGCAGCTGATCGAGATGGGGGTGCAGAAGGGGCGGGCGGCGCGGACGGCGAAGCACGGCCAGCACCTGAAGGTGGGGATCTGCGGGGAGCACGGCGGGGACCCGGACAGCGTGGTGTTCTGCCACAAGGTGGGGATGGACTACGTGAGCTGTTCGCCGTTCCGGGTGCCGATCGCCCGGCTGGCGGCGGCCCAGGCGGCGCTCGGGGAGACGAAGCGCGACAAGTGACCGGCGGGTGAGCCGGACCGACGCCCACCCGGGATCGGGTGGGCGTTGTCTTTCCCGGGTGGTACGATCGGGCGACCCAGGAGGTGCCCGATGGCGTTCAAGCCCAGCCGCCCGGTCCCCGCGTCACTCGACCAGCCCGGGTTCTACCGGCTGACGGTCGCCCAGTACCGGAAGATGATCGACGCCGGCATTTTCCAGGAGGGCGACCCGGTCGAGTTGTTGGAGGGGTTGCTCGTCAACCAGCCGCGCCCCCACCAGCCGCCGGTCGCCTCGGCCCGGACGAATCTCAACTACGCCTTCCTCGACCTCACGCTGCCCGGGTGGTACTACCACTGCGTCACGGCCATCACGATGGACGACAGCGAGCCGGAACCGGACTTCGCCGTCGTCCGCGGGGACGAATCGACGCACCGGGACCGCTTCCCCGGCCCGGCCGAGGTCGGGATCGTCGGCGAGGTCTGCAACACGTCGCTCGCCTTCGACCGGGCGGAGAAGGGCCGGATCTATGCCCGGGCCGGAATCCCGGCGTACTGGATCCTGAACGTGGAGGACCGGCAGGTCGAGGTGTACGCCGACCCCGACTCCACTGCGACCCCGCCGGCATACCGCACCCGGACCGACTACCGGCCCGGGGACGCCGTCCCGCTCGTCCTCGACGGGGCGTCGGTCGGCGCCGTCCCGGTCGCCGACCTCATCCCCTGACCCGTTCGACACCGCCCGCCCACCCCGCTTGTCAGTACGGGGCCTGCGAGGGGAGGGCCGCACCGGGCGGCAGGCCGGGCACCGGCCCGATGACCCCGCCAGGGACACCGGCGGGCGGGAGGAACGGACCGTCGGTGTTCACCCCGGCCGGTGCCCGCCGCAGCTTCGGGCCCGCCCCGCCCGGGTTCGGCCGCGGGGCCGGCGGCGGGTTCCGGTCCGGGTTCGGGTCGGCCTTGTACTTCCCGCCGATCAGCAGGGCGATCTCGGCCAGGTCGCCCTTCCCGCCGTCGAGCTTCTCCAGCGGCGACCCGATCGGCCCGGCCTTGATGTCCTTGACCACGACCGCGTCGTCCTCGACCCGGACCCGGAACGCGAACGGCATGTCGTTCACCATCTCCCCGTACAGGGCCAGTTCCGCCGCCTCCTCCCCGCGGCCCGTGCCGGTCACGTCCACCCCGGTCACGATCCCGTAGATCATGCTCTCTCGGTTCATCGCGTAGTCGGCGTCGGCGGTGACGGTGACGGTCACCTTGTCGAGGGAGACCGCGGCGGCGACGTGCATCCGGTTCTCGGTGAACGTCACCGTCGCCCGGCCGTACCCGGGGACCTCCTTCGTGTAGCTGCCGCGCGGGCGGCGGACCACCAAGTCGTTCCCGGGGGCGGCGGGCGCCGGGTCACCCTTCAGTGGCTCCTGCTCCGGGGCGGCCGCGGCCGGTTCCCGCGGGGTCGCGTTCTTCAGCGGCGGGGCCGCGGGCCCGGCGGCCGCCGGCTTCCGGTCCCGCGCGTCGGCCGGGTCCGCCCCGGGCCCGGCCGCGGTCATCCGCCCCAGCCCCAGCCCGACGACGGCCACCGCCGCCAGGACCAGCCCGGCGACGACCTTCAGCTTGGTCGCGATCATCGTGCGTACCACTCCTTCCGTGGTGGACAGGACCCGTTCCGACGCCAACCCCCGCACCGCCGGGTCGCCGGCGAGCACCGCCGCCGCGACCCGGGTGAGCTGGTAACTCAGTCCGAACGCCCGGCCGGCGGCCCCCGGCCCGGCGGCCGCCAGCGCGGCCGACAGCGCCACCCCGCGGGCCGACAGCCGGGCCCGCAGCCGCCGCCGCGCCCAGGCGAGGCGGGTGAGCAGCGTCCCGCGCGGCCACCCGAGGTTCCGGGCCGCGTCCGCCGTCGGGGTGCCGGCCAGGTAGCACGCCTGCACCGCCAGCCGGTACCGCTCCGGCAGCCGCCCGACCTCGTCCCGCACCGCCGCCCCGGCCTCGTCGTTCGACCCGGTTGCGTCCCGGCCCGGGGTGGCGTCGGGATCGACGCCGGCGTGCCGCTGACCGCGCCGGACGTTTGCCCCGCGGAGCCGGTTCGCCGCCCGCCACGCCACCCGGCACAGCCACGCGCCGAGCGCCGCCCGGTCGCGCACCGCCGCCGCCCGGCGGACCAGCACCAGGAACGTCGCCTGGGCCGCGTCGTCGGCGTCGTGCGGGTCGCGGAGGACGGACCGGCACACCGCCCGGACGGCCGGCAGGTGGCGGGCGACCAGCGCCTCGAACGCGGCCTCGTCCCGGGCGTCGAGGAACCGGGCGAGGAGGTCGGCGTCAGCCGCCGGGGCGGCCCGGGGCGCGGCCAGCCGGCGTGCGGCGGTGCGGAAGCGGGTGGCGTTCATCTCCCCTCCGTGGGACTCGCCAGACAGGTGCCTCGGAGTGGCGGAACGATTTTCCGATTTCCCGGGCCGGCTGTCCACCGCGACCCGCGGGCCGTTGCCCGCCCCGGGGTGCGGGGTTACGATGCCGTTGCAACCCGACCGACGCCCGCACCCGTCACCGGGTGGCACACTTCACCACTCCCGAGGGCCGACCCATGTGCTGCTTCTCCGGCAAGGTCGAGGTCGCCGGCACCAACATCTTCGCCCGCCCGGCCAAGGGCGGCCGCCAGTTCCTCGTCTACAGCATGCGGTTCGCGTCCGCCGCCGACGTGGCCATGATCCTCCCGATCCCCACCCCGAAGGACTCGGCCGAGGACGCCGTCCGGTTCATCAACCTGGAGAAGTACGAGGCGTTCTTCGACGACATGCTGTCGGGGTTCCCGGTCAAGAGTGACGGCCGCGGCGGGGGGAAGAACAAGAGCGACGCCCCCGGGAAATTGGCGGTGGTCGAGGTCGGGAAGTTCGTCGCTTCGTTCGTCCCGGCGGTGAAGGACTTCGCCCGCCTGGACAAGCAGTTCCGGCTGCCCGACGGGGTGTGGGAGAAGTTGCCCCAGTACAAAGAGTTCGGGTTCGCGGTGTTCAAGCTGAAGAAGCCCGAGAAGGGGGAGCAGAAGGTCCACCCGATGGCGTTCGAGTTCCCGCGGGCGGACCCGAAGGTGCTGTTCTTCCCGACCGTCCACATCCACGACGGGACCGTGCCGGCGAAGGCGAAGTTCGACCACTCGTTGTTCTGCCAGACCGCGGACGTGGCCCCGATGAACTGGCGGGAGTCGCCGGGGCTGGCCGAGTCGTTCGTGAAGGTGAAGGAGACGCAGGGTATCGTCGACGGCGGCGCCCACGTCTACTGGAAGCCGATGGTCGGCGAGTTCGAGAACAAGGACGTCGGCGTCATGACGGCGTGACGGAACTCCGTCCGAGCCGGAGCGCCGGCGACGGTCGTGGCGGACCGTCGCCGGCGCTCCGGCTCGGACGTCGTCACTTCCCGCCGTACCGGTGCCCGGCGACCTCCATCGGGCAGGTGTACACCGACGTCCGGGCGGTCACGAACAGCGTCTTCCGGTCCTTCCCGCCGAACGTCACGTTCGACGGCTGCTCCGGGAACTTGATCGTCCCGAGCATCTTCCCGGCCGGGTCGAACACCTGCACCCCGGTCCCGGCGGCGACGTACACTTTCCCCTTCTCGTCCACCGCCGCCCCGTCCCCGCCGGCGTTCCCGCCGGCCTTCGCCTGCTCCAGCTCGCAGAACACTTTGCCCTTGCCGACCTTCCCCGGCCCCTCCACCGGGTAGGCCATCATCCCCTTCTGCCCGGTCGGGAACACGTACAGCGTCTTCTCGTCCGGGGACAGCCGGACCCCGTTCGGGTTCGGCAGGTCGTCGATCAGGCGCGTCACCTTGCCGGCCGCGTCGGCGTAGTAGACGCACGTCTTCCCCTGCGGCAGCGGCATCGGGGCGCGGAACCCCGGGTCGGTGAAGTACACCCCGCCGGCCTTGTCGAGGACCAGGTCGTTTGGGGCGTTGAACCGGTTCCCGTCGTACTTGTCGGCGATCACGCGGCGGTCCTTGCCGTCGGCCGAGTAGGCGACGACCTGCCCGGCCATCTCGCACGCCAGCACCTCGCCCTTGGCGTTGACCATCAGCCCGTTGGCGTTGTTCGACTTCTCGCGGAACGTGGACAGCTTGCCGGCGGCGTCGATCTTGTGGACCTTCTCGTTCGGGATGTCGGTGAAGAGGACGTTCCCGTCGGCGTCGGCGGCCGGCCCTTCGGTGAAGGTGAAGCCGGTGTGGGCCTTCTTGATCTCGCCGGAGGGGCCGACGCCGGGGATCGCGGCGGGCGGCTGGCCGGCGACGTGGGCCGCGGCGGCGGCGAGTGCGAGCAGCGCGAGTGCCTTCGGGATGCGCGAGTGAAGCATGGGTGTACCTGCGGGGGAGGGGGCGGGAAACGACACCGCCCGGCCCGCAGTATACGGCTCGTGGCACAGGTCTCCAGACCTGCGCCACGAGCGGGATCACTTCCCGACCTTCACCTGCACGAACAGTTGGTCGCCGGCCTTCAGGGCGTAGTTCGTCTTCGGGTCGCCCTTCTGGGTGATGGCGGCGAGGTCCACCGGCAGGACCGCCTTGTCCCGCACCACCCAGACGGACAAGGTGTCCGGCTTCAGCCCCATGTCCTCGGCCGCGTAGGCGAGTCCTTCCAACACGGTCTCCTTGCCGGTCGCCTTCACCCGGATCACCTTCTCGGCGGCGAGCTGCGGGCGGACGTGGACGGTGAACGCCGGCTCGTCCTTGCCCGGTTCCTTCGCCGCCGCGGGCTTCTTGCCCGCGACCTCGGCCCTCCGCTTGGCCTCCGCGAGCCCCTCCTGGGCTAGCATGACCTGGGCCTTGGCGGCCTGAACGTGGTGCTGGTAACGGCTGACCAGCTCCTCAGCCTCGCGAAGCCGCGCCGCGGCCACCTCGGCGGCGGCCTGGGCGCGCCGCACATCCTCGTCCGCCAGCACCCGCTCCCGCTGCAACTCGATCTGTCGCCGCGCCTGCGCGTCCTTGAGCAGGTCGTCGGCGGTCGGCGCCTCCGCGGCCGGCTTGCCGTCGGCCGCGACCCGCGTCAGCCGGTACTCGATCACGCCCACACTGCCCCCGAACTTCGCCGGCCGCTTCCCGTCGGTGCCGAGCGCGAGCCGCAGCTCCACGCGCGGGTTCCGCGCGAACTCCTTCAGGCCCGGGCCGCACCACCCGTGCGGGTCGAAGCGGAGCGGGTCGGGGACGCCGCGGCCCAGCCCCTCCAGCGGCCCGGTGTGGCACTTCGCGCAGGTCGCGGCCGGGGCGCCGAACTCGTAGATCCCCCGGTTGACGACCTTGCCGGACTGGGCCAAGTCGATCTGCTTCGGGGACACGGCGGCGTCGACCGTGATCGTGTACTTCTCGTACATCCACTCCGAGGCCGCTTTCCGGGCGGGCATCGTCAGGATGTCGTCGGCGATCTCGAACAGGGGGAAGTCCCGCCCCTCCGCCGTCGGCGTCGGTTTCATTTCCGCGAGCGTGACGCTCTCCACAAACCACTTCCCCTGGAGCATCTTCAGGTCGTCCGCCCGGGCGGACGCCGCGGCCTTCGCCGGTTGGGCCGCCGTCCCTTGCCCCGCGCCGCCCGCGCCCGCACCCGGGCCGTCGCCGGCCGCCCACGCCCCGACCCCCAGCGAGCACGCCACCAGCACGGCCGCCGCCTTCAGCTTGAACGCGAACATACCCGTCACCACCCCTTCGGTGAGTGCGGCGACCGGCAGCGGAATCCCGCCGGCCGCGTCCCCGGCAACCAGTTCGACGACCGCTTCCACCAACCCTGCCCGCACCGGCGCGTCCGTCCCCAGCACGGCCGCCAGCCCGCCGGCCGGGGCCGTCAACCCGGCCTGCCGCAGCAGGTCCGCGAGCCGCTGCCGGGCGCGGGACAGCCGGCCCGACAGCGTCCCCTCCTTCCACCCCAGCCGCTCCGCCGCCTCCGCCCGCGACAGCCCCTCCAGGTCGCACGCCACCACCGCCGCCCGGTACGCCTCCGGCAGCCGACGCACCGCACGGTCGATCACCTCGGCCAGGTCCGGTTCCGGGGCAGGGGAAGGCGGGCCGGCCGCGTCTTCAAGCGGCTGTTCGCGGACCAGCCGCCGGGCGCGGGCCGACCGGGCCTTCAGCGCGACCCGGTGGGCCACCCCGTACAGCCACGACCCGACCGCGTCCCGCGGCCACACGTCCGCGGCCCGGCGGGCGAGCACCAGGAACGCCGCCTGGAACGCGTCCTCCGCGTCCTGCCGGTGCCCGAGCACCCGCCGGCAGACGGCGAACACGAGCGGGCCGTGCCGGGTCACCAGCTCCCGGAACGCCGGCTGGCTGCCGGCCAGGAACAGGTCGAGGAGCCGCCCGTCCGGGTCCCGGGACAGGTCGGCGGCGAGCCGGGCGAGGCGGGCGAAGGTCGGGTTCATCGGTCCTCCTACCCGGGATTGCCTGCCCGGCCGGCGGCGCGTACGCGGCCGGGAACGTTTCCGTTGCGGTCCGGTTGTGGCACCGGCATAATACCGCCAACCCCGCCCCCACGGACGACCGGGCGGGTTCCGGCCCGGGCGTCCCGCGGCCGACCGCCACGACGGCGGCTACATCCCCGCCCGTCGCGCCTCGGCCCACCCCGACACTTCCCGAGTTCCGACGGGTGCCCGCCAGGAACCGCCCCCACCATGGACCCGATACTCGCCGGCGGAGTCGCCGCCGCCGCCGCCCTCCTCGCCGCGGGCGGAACCTACCTCGTCGCCCGCCGCCCGCGGGCCGCCGACGCCATGCTCCGGGCGGACGAACTCCGCGAGGCACAGGCCCGCGGGAGCGAACTCGTCGAGCAGTCCCGCCGCGACGCCGAGCAACTGCTCCGCGACGCCGAGCTGCAGGCCCGGGACGCCGCCTTCCGCCGCCGTGAGGAGCTGACCCGCGAGCTCGAAACCGCCCGGGCGGAGGTTCGGGAACTCGAGCGCCGGGCCGAGCGACGGGAGGACGCGGCCGAGCAGAAGGGGAAGGACCTCGCCCGCCGGGAGAAGCAGTTGGAGGCCCTGAAGGAGAAGCTGGCCGACCGCAAGGAGGCGCTGGAGAAGAAGACGAAGCGGCTCGACGAGCTGCTGGACGAGGAGGCGCGGAAGCTCCAGGAGATCGCGTCACTGTCCCGGGACGCGGCCGAGAAGCTCTTGCTGGACCGGTTGGAGCGGGAGCTGTCGGAGGAGCTGGCGGCCCGCATCCGGCGGCACGAGGAGGCGGTCCGGGAGCAGGCCGGGGCGAAGGCCCGGGAGATCCTCGCCACCGCCATCGGGCGGTGGGCCGCGACCCACACCGCCGGGGCGACGGTCAGCACCGTCGACATCCCGGACGACACCATGAAGGGGCGGATCATCGGCCGGGAGGGGCGGAACATCCGCACCTTCGAGAAGGCGACCGGGGTGGACGTGATCGTCGACGACACCCCCGGCGTCGTGGTCGTGTCCGCGTTCGACGCCGTCCGCCGGGAGACCGCCCGGCTGGCCCTGGCGAAGCTGATCGCCGACGGCCGGATCCACCCGACCCGGATCGAGGAGGTGGTGGCCGAGACGCAGGCGGAGATGGAGAAGCACATCGCCGAGCTGGGGAAGCAGGCGGTGCTGGACGCGGACGTGCCGATGCCGCACGAGAAGTTGGTCGCCCTGCTCGGCCGGCTCCGGTTCCGGACGAGCTACAGCCAGAACGTGCTGGCCCACTCGGTCGAAGTGGCGCACCTGTGCGGGCTGATGGCCGGGGAGCTGGGGTTGAACACCCAACTCGCCCGGCGGTGCGGGCTCTTGCACGACGTCGGGAAGGCGGCCGACCACGAGATGGACGGCGGGCACCCGAAGGTCGGGGCGGAGCTGGCGAGGCGGTACGGGGAGACGAGCAAGGAGGTGCTGCACGCGATCGCCGGGCACCACGACGACGTGACGGTGGACCACATCTACACGGTGCTGGTGGCGGCGGCCGACGCGATCAGCGCGAGCCGCCCGGGGGCGCGGCGGGAGACGCTGGAGAAGTACGTGAAGCGGCTGGAGGAGCTGGAGGCGGTGGCGTGCGGGTTCCCGGAGGTGGAGCAGGCGTACGCGATCCAGGCCGGGCGGGAGCTGCGGGTGATCGCGAGCGCCCACAAGACGACGGACGCGGACGCGGTGCGGGTGTGCCGGGAGATCGCCCGGGCGGTGGAGCGGGAGCTGGACTACCCCGGGGAAATCAAGGTGACGGTGATCCGCGAGACCCGGAGCACCGACGTGGCGAAGTGACCCGGCCGGTACTCCGGCGCGGAGAAGCCCGGGGCGTCCCGGCTATTCACCCCGAAGGGGTGGGACAGCGTAGCCCGGGGCAACGCCCCGGGTCCCGGGTGCCGATGGGTCTTGCAGCCCGAAGGGCTGCGACACGGCGCTGTCCCGACCCTTCAGATTGGATATCGTTCGGCGTCCGGGACCCGGGCTACGCTGTCCCACCCCTTCGGGGTGAAGAGCATTATGACCGACACCTCCCGGACCCCCGTTACCGTCCGGTGGTACACCCCCGAGGAGGGCGGGCGGCGGTCGGGGCCGCCGGCCGGCCCGGGCAGGTACACCCCGACCGGCCGGTTCTCCGACCAGCCGCTCGAAGACATGTTTAGCGTCGTCCTCTTCCTGCCCGACCCGGACGGAGCGACCGGCGAGCTGACCCCAATGTTCCCGGAGAACGTGCCGGACTTCGCCGACCGGCTCGCCCGGGGCGGCACCCTGGTCATGCACGAGGGGCGGAGGGCGGTCGGGGAGTGCGAGGCCGCCCGCGGACGGCCGGATGGGTCGTGACCGTCTCGCCGCGGACGCGGTTCGGGTGTGCGCTGGGAGTCGGGTCGCCGGCGGCACGGGGCGAAACTGGGGAGGGGTGAGAGCCGCCGGCCCGGAACGTCGCACTGTCATGTGCCCCCCGCGCGTCGGGGTCTCCCTCCGGAGGTCCGCACATGACCGGTCGCCGCGCCTTGCCTGCCCTTCTCCTGTCCGCCGCCGCGGTCCTCGCCGCCCCGTCCCCGGCCCCGGCCGCCCTGCTCGTCAGCAGCCTGAACACGGACCAGGTGCTGCGGTACGGCGAGGCGACCGGGGCGTTCGAGGGCGTGTTCGTGGCCGCCAGGAGCGGGGGCCTGGACGGGCCGGCCGGGCTGGCGTTCGGCCCCGGCGGGGACCTGTTCGTCATCAGCGGCGGGACCGACCAGGTGCTGCGGTACGACGGGCAGACCGGGGCGTTCCGGGGGGTGTTCGCGTCGGGGGTCACCGGCGGGCACCTGACGTTCGGCCCGGGCGGGGACCTGTTCGCCAGCGACTTCTTCGGCGACCGGGTGCTCCGGTTCGACGGGACGACCGGTGCCCCGGTGGGGGTGTTCGCCCAGGGCGGGGGGCTGAGCGGCCCGGCCGGGCTGGCGTTCGGCCCGGACGGGGACCTGTTCGTCGCCAGCGTGTTCGGCAACCGGGTGCTGCGGTACGACGGCACCACCGGGGCGTTCGAGGGGGTGTTCGTCCCCGCCGGCCGGTTGCTCGACCCGTTCGGGCTGGCGTTCGGCCCCGGCGGGGACCTGTTCGTGTACGACGCGGGCATCGTCCGCGGCCAGGTGTTCCGGTTCGACGGCACGACGGGGGCGTTCGAGGCCCTGTACCCGGCGTCTGAGCTGGTCGACGGGTCGTACGTGTTCGCCCTGGCGTTCGGCCCCGGCGGGGACCTGTTCCTGACCGAAGGGGGGCCGTACAACCGGGTGCTGCGGCTGGACGGGGAGACCGGGGCGGTCGAGGGGGTGTTCGTGGCCGCCGGGAGCGGCGGGCTGTCGCTGCCGGGCGGGTTGGCGTTCACCCCGCGGGCGCCGGCCGCCGTCCCGGAGCCGACGTCGGCGATGCTGCTCGGGCTGGGAGCCGTCGGGCTGGCGGCCCGCCGCCGTCCGGGTTGACGGCCCTCGCCGCGTTCGGCTACCGTCCGGACGAGACCCGTCCCGCGGCTCACGGAAGGGCCGACATGCTGCTGCACCGCCCGGACCGGGCCGCCGACCGGTCGCCCGCCGCCCACCCGCCGGTCGTCTGGGAAGACGCCGCCTGCCCGCTCTGCGGCCGGGACGACGCGGCCGTCCTGACCGAGGCCGCCGACCCGCACCCCGCGCCCGGCACCCCGGGGCTGCGGTTCGCCGTCGTCGGCTGCCGGCACTGCGGCCTCGCCTACACCAACCCCCGCCCGACCCCCGACACCATCTCCGGGTTCTACCCGCCCGGGTACGCCCCGCACGACGGCCGCCCCGCCCGCGCCGCCCGCCCGCCGTCCCGCCTCCGCTGCCGCCTCCTCGGCCGGCCGTGCCCCGAGTACCTCGGCCGGTTGCCGAACCCCGCCCCCGGCCGGCTCCTCGACTTCGGGTGCGGCGGCGGCCGGTTCCTCCGCCGGATGGCCGGCCTCGGCTGGGCGGTCACCGGCCTCGACTCGTCCCCGGAGGCGGTCCGGGCGGTCCGCGACGGGGTCGGGTGCGAGGCGGTCCTCGGGACACTGCCGCACCCGGACCTCGAACCCGGGTCGTTCGACGCGGTCACCCTGTGGCAGTCGCTGGAGCACGTCCACCGGCCGCTCGACGTCCTGCGGGAGGCGCACCGGCTGCTCGTCCCCGGCGGGTCGCTGGTCGTCGCGGTGCCGAACTTCGGGGGGTGGGCGGCCCGCCGGTTCGGCCCGCACTGGTTCGGCCTCGACCTCCCGCGCCACCTGACCCACTTCACCCCGGACACGCTGCCCCGGATGCTCGCGGCGGCCGGGTTCCGGGTGACGGCGGTCCGCGGGTGGGCACACCCGAAGTGGGTGTGGGCGAGCGCGGGGCGGGCCGGTGGGTTCGCGGGGTGGCTGTGCCGGCGGAAGGCGGCCCGGTGGGCGGCGTGGGCCGCCTACGCCGCCGGCCGGGCGGACGTGGTGGTGGCGGTGGCCGAGCGGCCCGCCTGACCCCGCGGCACGCCGGTTGCCACTCCCCCCGCCGGAGGTGCATCCGTGCCCGACCCGTCCGTGCGTCCGCTGGCCGACCCGTTCCGCCCGTTCGCGGCCCGGCTCGCCCCCGGCCGGCCGGTCGCCGTCCTGTGCCACAGCGACTGCGACGGCCTCGCCGCCGGGACCGTCCTGGCGAAGGCGCTCGAACGGGCCGGTCACGCGGTCGCCGTCGAGGTGACGGGGAAGGGCGGGTCGGCGTGGAATCCGGAGGTCGCCCCGCGGCTCGCCCGCCACGACCCGCAGGCCCTCCTCGTCGCCGACCTCGGCTGCCGGTCCGAACCCGTCCTGCCCGGCGTCCCGACCTGCTTCATCGACCACCACCGTCCCGAAGGCGTGCCGCCCGGGGCGGTCCTCGTCACCGGGTACGGCACCGACCCGACGCCCACGTCCGGCCAACTCGCGTGGGAGTGCGGGGAGCAACTGGCCGACGTGGCCGACCTCGACTGGGTCGTCGCCATCAGCGTGCTCAGCGACCTTGGCGACAAGGCCCCGTTCGCGGTGCTGACCGACGTGCGGAAGACCCACAAGATCACCCACCTCCGCGACGCCACCGCTCTGCTGAACGCCGCCCGCCGGTCCGCCACCGGCGACGCCGCCCCGGCCCTGGGCCTACTAATGAAGGCCGACGGGCCGAAGGCGGTGCTGTCCGGCGGGCACCCGGAGACGGAGGAACTGAAGGCGATGAAGGCGGAGGTGGCGGCGGCGTTCGCGGAGGCGAAGAAGGCCGGCCCGCGGTTCGCCCGGAAGACGAACGTCGCCCTGGTCCGGGTCCACTCCCCGTGCCAGGTGCACCCGATGGTGGTGCCGATCTGGCGGACCCGGCTGCCGCGGCAGATCGTCATGGTCGCGAACACCGGGTACCTGCCGGGCCGGGTGAACTTCACCATGCGGACCGGGACGGCCACGAACCTGATCGAGTTCCTGAAGGCGCACGCCCCGCCGGACCCCGGCCCGAACTACGGCCACGGGCACGACCAGGCGACCGGCGGGGCGCTGGCGTTCGACCAGTGGAACCGGTTCGCGGCCGGCCTCGGGTTCGGGCCGGAGGCTCGGGTGGACGAGTCCTGGAGCGCGGGCGTCTCGCCCGCTTCTTCGGCTTGGACCGCAATCACCCCGGAAGAAGCGGCCGGGACGGCCGCGCTCCAGGAAGGGGCCGACGCATGACCCCGACCGCCCCCCCGATGCGGCTCGGGTTCGCGGTCAAGGTGCTCGGCCGCCCGGACCTGAAGAGCAACGACGCCCGCAAGCACGCGAGCAACCCGCACCTCCGCGTCTCGATCGAGTACCTGCACGCGATCTTCGACTACCTGCACGAGCACGCCGTCCCGATGTACCGGATGTCGAGCGACGTCGCCCCGTACGTCACCCACCCGGACCTGCCGCGGTTCCACAACCAGGTCCGGGAGTGCCGGGCCGAGCTGGAGGCGCTCGGGAAGGTCGCCCGGGACCGCGGGCTGCGGCTCTCCTTCCACCCGTCCCAGTACGTCATCCTGAACAGCCCGGACCCGAAGGTGACCGCCCAGAGCGTCCGCGACGTGGTCGCCCAGGCGGAGATGCTGGACGTCATGGGGGCCGGGCCGGAGGCGGTGCTGGTGACACACGTCGGCGGGACCTACGGCGACCCGGCGGCCGGCCGCGTCCGGTGGGCGGAGACGTACAAGGCCCTGCCCGAGCCGGTCCGCCGCCGGCTGGTGCTGGAGAACGACGACCTCCGGTACTCGGCCGCGGACGTGCTCGCCGTCCACGACCTGACCGGCGCCCCGCTCGTGTTCGACCACCAGCACTACTGGTGCCTGAACCCCGAGCGGCTGGACCTGCGCGAGACCGTCGGAAAGTTCCTGGCGACGTGGCCGGCCGGGGTCCGGCCGAAGATCCACTACTCGTCCCCGCGGACCGAGCTGCGGGAGGTGAAGCGGAAGGACAAGGCGACCGGGAAGACGAAGACGGCGCTCCTCCCGCCGGTCTGGACCGGGCACGCGGACTTCGTCAACCCGTTCGAGTTCGCCCAGTTCCTGCGGGTCGTGGACGGGCTGACGTTCGACGTGATGTTGGAGGCGAAGGCGAAGGACCTGGCGGTGCTGCGGGTGCGGAGGGACCTGCCGCGGTACGCCCCGGACCAGGCCGGGCGGTTCGGGCTGGAGCCGGCCGGCGAGCCGGAGGCGGGCGCAGCGGAGGAGCCGGACGCCGATTGACCGGGGCGGGCCGTGTCGGGCTTTTCCCTGTACCCCGGAAATTCTCTTCAAGACCGGCGGGCGGCAGACGAAACTCTTGAAATGGCCCGTGCCGCCGGCACGATTCCCAAGAAATTCCTGGAAGAAATCCGTCAGGACGGACTCATTCCCGTGTCCGCCCGGTCTATCATTGGTCGTCCACCGTACCGACGAAGTCCCCGCCCGCCGACCCGGCCCGCCGCCGGCCGCCGCACCGCCATGCCCCGACCGCTCCGCGTCCTCGTCGTCGACGACCACCCGGACTCCGCGGAGGCGACCGCGGAGCTGCTGGGCCTGTGCGGCCACGACGCCCGCCACGCCCGCACCCGGGCCGCGGCCGTCCTGACCGCGACCGACGGGTTCGTCCCGGACGTGGTGGTGGCCGACCTGCGGCTCCCGGACGGGGACGGGTTCGCCCTGGCCGCCGACCTGATCCTGCTGGTCGCCCCGCGGCCGGCGCTGGTAGCCGTCACCGGGCTGGCGGGGCAGGAGGCGCGGTGCCGGGCGGCCGGGTACGACCACCACTTCCTGAAGCCGGCCGACCCGGCCGCGCTGGCCGCCCTGATGGCCCGGTACGCCCGGGCGCTGCCGGAGTAGGGCCGGCTGTGCCGGCCGGCGGGAAGGCGGCAGGCACAGCCGGCCCCTACGGCCCTTACCGCCGGGTGCCGTCGGGCAGGTCGAGGACGTGGGCGGCAGCGAGGTTGTTGCCGAACACCCCGTGGTTCTTGAACGCCCACACCACCTTCTTGTCCCGGGTGACCTCGACCAGTTGCGGCTGGTCCGGCCCGGCGTGGCAGTTCCCGACGATCACGTTCCCGTTCGGCAGCGCGTGCAGCGTCGTCACCCACGCCAGGGTGATCCCCGGCAGCTCCTTCTGGTCGAGGCTCCAGACCACCTTGCCGTCCTTGTCCACCTCGACGACGCGGTTGTTGTTCCCGCCGGCGACCAGGGTGTTTCCACTCTTGAGCCGGACCGCCCCGAACACGTCGGTGCCGTGACCCTCCGGGCCGTGACCGGGCGCCCGCGGCCGGTTGTTCAGGTCGAGCGCGTACTCCCACACCACCTTGCCGCTCGGGTCGTACTCCCGGACGCACCCGTCGGCCTCGTGGCAGACGAGGTAGTTCCCGGTGTCGAACTTGCGGGCGAGTCGGGTGTCGCGGTGCGGGTCCGGTTTGTTCACCGTCAGCGGCACCTCCTTCACGACCTTCCCGTCCTTGTCCACCTCGACGATCCGCCGGTTCCCGCTCTCCGCGACCATCGTGTTCCCGTCGGCGAGCCGCTGGAACGCGTGGACCTCGACCCGCCCCTTGTTCGCCGGCGTCGGCCTCGCCTCGTACCGCCAGACGACCTCCTTCTTTGGGGTTATCTCGGTGACCGTCGCCGGGCCGGTGTGGAGCAGGAGGTTGCCGGTCGGGAGGAGGTGGACGTCGTGCGAGTTGTACTTGCACTCGACCTCCCACTCGACCTTCCCGTCCGGGGCGACGATCGCGACCCTCCCCTTGTCCTGGGCGAGGACGCGGTACTTCGGGGCGTCGGCCGCGACGGCGGACAGTGCGAGGGCGGAGAGGAGCAGGCGCATGGGGGCCTCGGAGGAAAACGGAACGCGGATGACGCGGGATCAAAGCCCGCGGATCTGCGACGGAGCTGGTCTTGATCCTGCGTTGATCCGCGTGGCTTCATCCGGCGTCATCCGCGTTCCGTTTTATCAACCCCCGAGCGCGTCGAGTGCCGCCTTGAGCCGTTCGCCCACGTCGGGTCGGACCATGCGGACGAACGCGATCTTGCCGACCAGCCACGCCCGGAAGTCCGGCCGGCCGTCGCGGTTCTGGGCGGCCAGCCCCTCGGCCTTCGCCCGGTGCAGGATCGCCCGCAGCCGCCGCAGCTCGTCACGGCTCACCGACGGCTTGTCGTTCACCACCACCCCGGTGACCGTCTGGGCGGCGCTGCGGCGCATCACCCGCGTCTTCGGCTCGTTGACCGCGAACCCTTCTTCGGCGGCGACGTGCCGCACCTTCGCCAGCAGCCACCCGACCTTCTCGTTCAGCTCCGGGCCGCCGGAGAAGGTGAGGTCGTCGGCGTACCGGGTGTAGGTGAGGCCGAGTTTCTTCGCCACGCCGAGGAGCCGCTTGTCGAGCTTGCGGGCGACCTGGTTCGACAGCGCCGGGCTGGTCGGGGCACCCTGGGGGAGGGCACGCGGACCCGTGGCCGCCTCATACTTCGTCCCGGCGTAGGTGACGGCCGCCCGCGGGCACTCGGTGCAGAGCAGGGCGAGGACCGTCGCGACCGCCCCGGAGTAGCCGTACCGCTCGAACACCGCCCGGACCCGCGGGAACGCGACCGACGGGAAGAAGTCTGACAGGTCGAGGTTCACGACGACCGCCTTCCCGACGTGCGGGTTCGCGTTCGACACGATCCCCCGGCCGGCGACGAACCCGTGGGCCGCGTCGGTGACCGGGAACCGGGCCGCGACGTTCGCGAGAATCCAGCGCTGGGCGGCCTTCAAAGTCTGGTGCGGGGCGGCGAGGGTGCGCGTCCCGCCGCTTTTCTTCGGCACCTGGAACTTGACGTAGTGGGTGCGGGTGGCGACGTCGGTGTGGAACGCGAGCCAGCGGAGTTGGGTGATCGTGAGCCCGAGCGCCTTCGCCACGTCGGCGGGGGTGTGGAGCACGGGAAGGCCCCACTCGGCGAGGCGGACCTCGTCGCTGAGCCGGAGGTGGAGTTTCCCCGAGACGCCGCGGCCGAGGAAGATGATGTCGGTCGCCCGGCGGGTCGCCACCGCTTCGGCGCGGGCCTTCTTGCGGGCGGCCGCCTCCGCCTTTTTCTGCGCCCTCCGCCGCTCCTTCTCCGCCCGGTACGCCCGCACCGCCGCGTCGCCCGCCAGCCCGGCGGCGGCCGCCAGGTTCGCCTCCGTCGGCTTCGCCTTCTCGTACTCCTCGCCGACGCGGTGGATCTCGGCCAGCTCCTCCGGGCTGAGCAGCCCGGCGGTGACCATCGCCCGGTCGATGAGCTGCGTCCGCGGGTCGGAGGTCGGCGGGATCACGCTCGGTCGGCCGAACTGGAACGCGGTCGAGAGGAGGTTCCCGGACTGCGCCGCCGAAACGATTTCGGCCCGGGTGACCGGCAGGAACTCGGACCCGTACGGGTCGGCGACGGGCGGTTCTGAGCGGGGGGCGTCAGTCCCCTGTGGCGGAGGCGGCGGGGGTGGGGGCGGCGCGGGCGGTTCCGGGTCGGGCTTGCGGGCGCGGCGGAACAGCCAGTCGAACGCGCTCATGGGGCTCTTCCTGGAGCGCGGCCGTCTCGGCCGCTCTTCGGGGGCGTGTCGCGGGAGCGGCCGAGACGGCCGCGCTCCAGGCAGAAGAACAACGGGTGGCCGGGTCCGACTTCGATCCGGGACCAGAGTCGTTCACGAACGCCGGGTGGGGTACCCCCCACGCGGGGACGCAGGTCGGTTCAGTCCGCGTGGGGGGTACCCCACCCGGCGAAAAGACCAACGGCTCTGGGGACGCATCGCAAGCCAACGTCACCCGCGGCGGAGCGCCGCAGAGCAGGTCTCGGACACCGGCCACCCGAAGACTCACGTGTTCAGTTCACGAACCGCTTGTACCAGGCGTCGAGGCCGCCGGACTCCTGCCCGACACCGAGGAGCTTGTTCCGGACCGCCTGCAGGTGCCGGCACGGCCCTTTCCGCAGGCCCCCGGTGTAGAAGTACGAGCACCCGCACTTCCCCGCCACGATCCGGTCGTCGGGGTCGAGCGTCAGCTCGACCTCCGACCGCCCGTCCACGATCGCCCGCACGTGCCGGCCCTTCGCGTCGCTCCCGTCGGCGGTCACCCGCACCTTCCACCCGGTAATCTCTCGCGCCGCCACCGTCTCCTCGTTCTCCGGCCCGATCACCTCCGCCGACAGCGTCACCGGCATCACCTGCCGCCACCGGTAGACGCCGTGCGGCAGGTCGTGGATCACCTGGCCGAGCAAGGCGAGCTTGTTCAACCCCGCGGACACCACCGGGACCGCCGCGTGGGTCCGCTCGGCGAGGGCGGCGAGCGTCCACGTCGGGTTCGTGCGGAACGCCTCGGCGATCCCGCGCATCACGTCGGCCGACGGCTCGACCGGCGGGGCGAGCTGGTCGATCGCGCTGCCGCCGCTCGTCCAGTCGTTCGCCGTCCACCCGGACAGCCCGAGGGTCAGTTGCATCTCGCCCATCCGGCACACCCAGAACGCCGGCAGGCCGGTCCCGAGCAGGTACACGTCGGCCCGGTCGAGGAGCGGCAGCAGCCGGCCGAGGACGCGGAGCCGGTCGCGGCCCCAGACGCGGATCGTCTCCGCCTTCGGCCCGGGGTACGGGGTGTCGTGCAGGACGATCGCCTTGGCCCACGGCTCCAGCACGATCCGCACCGGCTCGCCGGGCTTCAGCTCGAACCGCACCGCCCGCGGCGACGCCTTGGCCTTGTGCCGCCGGAGGAACGCGACCAAGGAGTACAGCCCTTCGCGGCTCACCGGCACCCGCTTCGCCGGCAGGCTCATCGCGGATTGCAGCGTCGCGAACCCGCGGAGCCACGACTGCGGCAGCTCGATCTTCTCCTCGCGGTACCCGCCGTCCGCAGCCTGGCTCGTCTGCACCTCGAACCCCTGCGGGTCGATCGCGAACCGCGTCTCCCGGTAGCTGCGGATCGTCTGGAAGTGCTCGTACAGCCGCCACGAGTAGTCGACGTTCGTCGTCCCCAGCGCCACGTCGCTTTCGGACACGAACGCGTCCCGCTGGACGTTCAGGCAGCCGTAGCTGCTCTCGTCGGAGGAGAAGCACTCGAAGAACAGGACGTCCGGGCTGACGGTGATGACCGGGTCGCACGGCAGCAGCATCCGCCACAGCTCCGGGTCCTCGCGGGCCAGCAGGTTGCCGTACCTGTTGCGGGCGTCCCAGTACCGCCGCCGGCACTTCTCGAACCGCCCCTCCAGCCCGGCCGGCATCGGCTTGTTCTTCTCCTTCTCCAACTCCGTACGCTTCAACTTCACCGCCTCCGTCCGGACCCGCCGCTCGAACTCCGCCTCCTGCTTCTTCCACTCCTCGTACCCGGCCTTACTCTTCGGTTTGAACCGGAGGTCGGAGATGACGACGTCGTGCAGGGCGGACACGGCCTCGCGGAACCGGAGCGGGTGCTTGAGGGCGCCGACGTAGCTGACCCGGTCGCGGCGGAGGTTCGGGGCGAGCGACACCGCCAGCCCGACCGCCGTCTGGGCGACCTGACTCCGACCACGGTACGCGACGGCCAGTTGCATGAGGAAGACCCGGAGAACGATCCACAGATTACACAGATTGGAAGACAGAAAATGCGAGGCAACGGCGGCCGAGGTCTTTGCCCGGAAATCTGTGTCCTCTGTGTAATCTGCGGATCAACGGCTTCGTGTGTTCGCGGTGCCCGCCGCGGCCGACTTCGACCCGGGACCCGAGGCGTTCACGACCGCCGGCCGGCCGACCGGTGCGGCTGGAAACGTCGGTTGGCTCAGTCCGCCGCACCGGTCGGCCGGCCGGCGAAAAGACCAACGGCTCGGGGGACGCAATCGCGAGCAACGTCGGCCGCGGCGGAACACCGCAGCGTGGTAGTCTCGGACCGCGACGGACACCGTGACCTCGAACCCCCTCGTGGGCGAGGCACTCCTGCCTCGCACCAAGCCGGGCGAGGCAGGAGTGCCTCGCCCACGAGGGGGTTAGCTCCAACTCAGTTCGGGGAACACCGCCTCGACCAGCGGCCGCCGAGTCGGGTTCTTCGCTACGAACGCGGCGACGCCCGCCAGCCCGGCCCGGAACTCCGGCCCCCGCACCGACCGCAGGGCCGCCGCGACGATCGGGAACAGGTCGCCGGCCGCGTCCGGATTGGCGGACACGTGGTCGATCACCTGCCGGACCACGAACGGCTTCGCCCGGCTGCCGCGCTCGGCGTTCAGCAGCACCGACGCCCACAAGAAGCGGACGTGCTCCGCCGAGAACGCCGCCAGCCCGTCGCGCTCCTTGGCACGCTCCTCCAGCATTCCCACGAGCCGCAGCCGGATGTTGTCGTACGGCGACTCCAGGAGCCGCTGCCACACGCCCACGTCCTCCCGGGCGCGGGCGTCGGACTGGAGCCACTCCCAGCCGATCTCGCGGACGTCCTCGTGCCGGCCGTCGAGGAACTCGAGCACCCACAGCGCCTGGAAGTCCGGCCGGGCCGCGAGCACCCCGCACGCCCACCGCACCAGCCCGGGCCGCAGCGGCTCCGCCTGCGACTCACGCAATCCGAACAGTGCCTGCACGTCCGCCTCGGTTGCTGGCGCCTTGCCTTCGAGGAAGCTGCGGCCGAGGCGAGCGAGCGGGATCGGCCGCTGCATCGCCAGCCGGACCGCGTCGGCGAACGACACCTGCTCCGGCCGCACCACTCGGGCGACCAGCTCGCAGATCCGGTCGAGCAGGTCCGGTCGCGCCTGTTCGGTGAGCGCGAGCCAGCGTTCGACCGGGACCGCGTTCAGCCCGCCGGCCCGCTCCAGGAACTCGACCGCCAGGTCGTTCAGCACCGCGTTGTCGGACACGAGCCAGGTCAAGAGGTCGTCGAGCGTCAGGGCGGCCAGCCGCTCCGGGAAGTGCTCGCGGAGCAGCTTCGCCGCCCACAGGCAGACCGGCCGGCACCGGGCGTTCACCAAGAGGTCGAGTAGCGGCTCCGGACTCTTCAGCCACAGCCGGCGGTACATCGGGTCCGGCTGCAGCTGCGGGAGCGTCCCGGCCGCCGAGACGAACCACCCGCGGGGCGTCGCCTCCAGCGCCGTGGAGTGGTGGAACAGGACGTGGACGAGGCCCCAGTTGTCGAGCAGCCCGAGGCCGTCCGGGACGTCCGCGTCGGTGTACAGCTTCAGGGCGGTGCAGACCGCCGGGACGTACCGGTCCGGGGTCTTCCGGCCGAGCCGGCGGAAGTACCGCCACGCCCGCCGGCGGAGGTACTGCCGGGTCGGGACCGAGAACAGGAACTTCCCGGCGACAAACTTCTCCCGGTTCTGGGCGAACCACGTCCCGAGGTACGTCCGGTCCTCCCGTGACAGCGTGGTGTCATTCGGGGTGAAGACCGCCTCGACGTTGTCGTAGGAGCGGGTGCGGGGGTTCCACCGCTGGGTGGTGCCGCGGCGGCGGCGGATCGTGCGGTCGAGGCCGACCAGGAACCGGGCCATGACCGCGTCGTCGCCGGCGGTGTCGGCGAACTTGAACAGCCGCTTCACCAGCGGCTCGTGCCGCGGGGAGTTGAGTGGCCGCTCCAGGTACGCGAACAGGAGCCGGCGGGCCTCGACCCGGGTGTCCGTGTACCACGTCTCGGCGAGGGTAGCGAGGCCCGGGGCGTTGATCCGCTGGCGGACCATCTCCACGAATTCCGGCGACCCCACCTGGAACAGCCGCAGGGTGCGGTCCCAGGCGGAGTCGCCCGGCCCGGTCGGCGGTTTGCGCTCCCGCGCCACGGCGTGTCTCCCGGAGGTGGAGAGGATCGTATGCCGGCGGACGGGGGCGTGCAAGGACGGTAGCCGGCCGCGGTGGTTGGAGTCCCGGCTTCAGCCGGTGTCGGGCGAAGACCGGCTGAAGCCGGGACTCCAACCACCGCGGCCGGCTTACGGCAGCCGCACCAACTCCGGCCCGGGGCACGTCTCCAACCGGGTGTCGGCGACGAACAGGGCGCCGGCGTTCGGGCACCGCGCCCGCTGGTCCGCCGGCATCCCCTCGGTCGCGGTCGTGAGGATGAGCTTCACCCCGTCGGGCCGCGCCACCAGGAGCGGACAGGTCACCCGCGGCGACCCCGGCGTCGTCCACTCCTCGACGGCGGCCCCGCTCGCGAGGTCGAACCGGACCGCCCGGCCGGCGGCGACCGGGTCCGGGTTGTAGAACGCGACGATCACCGTGCCGTCGCCGCAGTCGCACATCCCGTCCGGGAACCCGGGCTGGTCGGCGAGGTCGAGCGCGACACCGTCGGGGGTCGCGGTGCGGGCGGCGACGTCGAGCCGGTACCGGGCGACCGTCCGGGTCGGGGTGTCGATGTCGAACAGGACGAGGCCGCCGGCGTCCCGGCGGAACACCTTCCCGTTCGAGCACGTCTGCCGGTCGGTGAGGACTGACACCCGGTTGTCACCGACCGTGAACAGGTACAGGGCGGCGATCGGGTCCTTGAACTTCACGTCCTTCGTGCCGAACACGACCGCCTTCCCGCCCGGCACCACCGCCCCGTCGTTGACGATCACCCGCGGGTCGCCGCCGGGGACCGCGGCCAGCGGCTCGTGCCAGGTGCCGGCGGCGGGCCGGCAGAGCCGCAGCTCCGCGTCCAGCCCGGCGACGGCGAGGCCGTCCCGGTCCGCCGGGAGCAGGAACCCCGGCCGCCCCGGGCACGCCACCGCCACCGGCTCCGGGCGGACCGGGTCGGACACGAAGAGCTGACCGGCCCGGGCGTCGGGGCCGGTCTGGATGTTGACCCACGTCAGCCGGGCGACCCCGGGCGCGATCGCGAGGTGCGGCCCCTCGGGAAGGAACCGTTCCTCCTCGGCCTGTGCTGCCCAGAACACCCGGGCTTCGGTGGTGCGCATCGTGGCTCCCTCGGGTGGCGTCCCTAACCTACCCAAACTACGGGCCGCCCACCACCTCCCCGGGGCCGCCGGCCATGCGACTCCTCTTCCTCGGCGACATCGTCGGCAGCCCCGGCCTCGCCCTCGTCCGGCGGGCGGTGCCGCTGCTCCGCGAGCGCGAGCGCCTCGACCTCGTCGTCGCCAACGCCGAGAACGTCGCCGGCGGGGCCGGCCTCGCCCCCGGCCAGTACCGCCACCTCCGGGCCGCCGGGGTCGACGTCGTCACCCTCGGGGACCACGTGTACAAGAAGTTCGACATCGCCGGGGTCCTCGCCGACCCGGCCGAGCCGGCCGTCCGCCCGGCGAACTTCCCGGCCGCCGCGCCCGGCAAGGAGTGGTGCGTCGTCACCACCCCGGACGGCACCCGGGTCGCCGTCGCCTCCCTGCTCGGCCGCACCTACATGAAGGCGGTGGACTGCCCGTTCGCGGCCGCCGACCGCGTCCTGGCGGCGCTGCCGCCGGACGCGAAGGTGGTCCTGCTCGACGTCCACGCCGAGGCGACCGCCGACAAGTACCTGATGCTCCGCCACCTGGACGGGCGGGTGACGGCGGTGCTCGGGACGCACACCCACGTGCCGACGGCGGACGAGCACGTGACCGCCCGCGGGACGGCGTTCCAGTGCGACGTCGGGATGTGCGGGCCGCACGACGGGGTGCTCGGGCGGCGGGCGGACCGGGTGCTGGCGACGGCCGTCAGCTTCGTCCCGCACCCGTTCGACGTGTCGCTGGGGGACGTGCGGCTGAACGGGGCGGTGGTGGAGTGCGACGGGGCGACCGGGCGGGCGACCGCGGTCTGGCGGGTGGCGTGGCGGGAGGCGGACCTGGGCGAACCCGGGGCGTGAGCTGCGGGGAGGGGCCACCGCGGGCGAGTGGGAACCGGCTGAACCGGCGGAGAGGTGGCGGGCGTCCGCGTTACGCGCGCCGCCGCTTCTGCATAACGCGGTGCCGCAGCCGGGACGGCCGGCGGAAGTGGTTGACGGGACCGTGGGTGGGGTTTACCGTGGGGGCGGCTCGCCGCGTTATGCAATTTGCGCCGGCGGGTTACGCGGGCCGCGTAAGCGGGTTATGCGGTCTGCATAACCAGGAGTTCGGCGAAGAGAGGGCGCCCGGGTGGAACTCGCTCTGAACGAACAGTTCCTCGCCGGTTCGGGGTCGGTATCGATCCGCTACTTCCTCACCCCGTCCGAGAAGCAGCCATACCTGGAGGTGCTGGCCATTCGGTACTCCGGCGAATACCCGCCCGGGTCGGGCGGCAACGACGACGCTCGGTGCATGCACGCGATGGCCAGAGCCGCCGTTGCCGCCTTCCGGCCGCGGGGCGTGATCCACGACTTCTCGGAGATGCGGTACGAGTGGGGCGACATGCTGGAGATGGTGTTCGGGGTCGGCCCGGAGTTCGAGCCGTCGCCGGTCGCCATCGTGGTCGGCCCCGGCTGCGAGGAGGCGATCCGCACGCTCTGCCACGGCGAGCGGAGCACCGAGCCACTCGACAGCTTGGGGTGGGCGTTCCGCGACCTGCCGTCGGCGTGGCGGTATGTCACCGCCCGCATCGGGTAGCGAAGGCACGTCGAACCAGCCGCTGCACCTGACCGGCGGGGCATGATTGGTTTCTGGGACTTCAAGCTCGTCGGTGCCCCGCCGCTGCTGAGCTGGGTCGTCCGGCCTCAGCCCGCCGGGTGCCACCGGCCGTCCTCGCCGAGCACCTCGTGCGGCCGGAACCGGGCTTTGTACTCCAGCGACCGGCACCCCGCCACGTGATACCCGAGGTAGGCGTGCGGCAGCCCGCGGCGGGCCGCCTCTCGGATCACGCACAACACGTTGTACGTCCCGAGCGACCGGTCCCGGTGGTCCGGGTCGTGGAAGAAGTACACCGCCGACAGCCCGGCCGGCACCGGGTCCACGTACCCCACCCCGACCAACTTCCCGCCGACCGCGTACCGCCACTCCTCCGCCGCGAACGGGTTGTCGACGAACGACTCGGCGTAGTCGCCGGGGTCCTCGGGGCCGCGGTCCGGCCACCCCTTGTGCTCGTGCTGGAACGCGTGGAACCGGTCGTACAGGTCGAGCTTCGCCCGGGTCACCGCCGGCACCCCGACCGTCAGCGCCACCTCGCCGTCGTTCGCCGCCAGCGCCCGCCGCTGGCTCCGGTCCGGCCGGAACGCGTCGGTCGGCACCCGCAGCGACCGGCACGCCCGGCACGTCGGGCACGCCGGCCGGAACAGCGAGTGCCCGAACCGCCGCCACCCGGCCACCATCCGCTCCCCGTACTCCGCCGCGGTCATCTCGGCGACGAACTCGTAGGTGAGCTGCCAGTCGCGGTCCGGCAGGTACCCGCACGGGCTCGGCGGCGGGGTGAGGACGGCGAGGGAGTGCATTCGGGGAGTGGACAGTGGAAAGTGGGCAGTGGTCAGTAAAGAAGGATAACCGCGGAATGGCTTCGGCGGAACTCCGGGTCTTCACTACTGTCCACTAACCACTCCCCACTACTCCACGAACTCCACCGCCGTCGCCGACGGGATGACGCCCGCCCGGTGGCCGGCGGCGAGCAGCGCTCGGACGGCCGCCCGGCCGCGCTCGCCGTAGTCGAGCGTCCAGTCGTTCACGTACATGCCGACGAACTTGTCGGCCAGTGACACGTCCATGTCACGGGCGTACTTCAGGGCGTAGTCGAGGGCCTCGCGGCGGTGCTCCAGGGCGTACCGGATGCTCGCCTTGATCAGCCGGCTCACCTCACGGACCGTGTCCGGCCCGAGGTCGCGGCGGACGACGTTCCCGCCGAGCGGCAGCGGCAGCCCGGTCTTGTCCTGCCACCACACCCCGAGGTCGGTGACCAGGTGCAGCCCCTGGTTGCGGAACGTGAGCTGGCCCTCGTGGATGATGAGGCCCGCCTCGTACCGCCCGGCCTGCACCGCCGGGATGATCTCGTCGAACGGGACGACGTCGTAGGTCAGGCGGTCGCCGGCGCCGAGGTCGTTGAACAGCAGCTTCAGCGTGAGGAACGCGGTGGTGAGCGTGCCGGGGACCGCAAGCTTCACCCCCGGCAAGTCCTCGACCGACATCGGCCGGCGGGCCACGACCATCGGCCCGTACTTGTCGCCCATGCTGCACCCGGTCGGCAGCAGGGCGTACCTGTCGAGCAGGTGGGCGTAGGCGTGGATGCTGACCGCCGTCACCTCCAGCTCACCGTTCAGGGCGCGGCGGTTCAGCGTCTCGATGTCCTGCAGCTCGTGGGCGAACCGCAGGCCCCCGGTCGGGATCTTGTCATTCGCTAGGGCGTGGAACATGAACGCGTCGTCGGGGTCCGGGCTGTGCCCGACGCGGATCAGCTGCGGGGCGGTCGTCGCGGTCATGGGTCACTCCATCGTCTCGACCGGGCCGCCGGCGGCGAACGCCTCGGCGGCCGGGCCGGAGTACGTCACCCGGCCGGCGGCCAGGACGTGGACGGTGTCGGCGATCTTCCGGACGGCCGGCAGGTCGTGGGAAACGATCACCATCGCCGCCTGGAACTGCTCGTCGCCCGCCAGGTCGTCGATCACCCGCATGACCTCGCCGGCCATCTTCGGGTCGAGGGCGCTGGTCGGCTCGTCGAACAGGATCGCCGCCGGGTTAACCGCCAGCGCCCGGGCGATCGCAACACGCTGCTGCTGCCCGCCGGACAACTGGTCCGGCCGCAGCCCCGCCTTGTCCCGCAGCCCGACCCGGTCGAGCAACTTCTCCGCCGCCGCCTCCGCCTCGGCCGCCGGCTTCCCCAGCGCGTACACCGGCCCGGCCATGACGTTCCGCAGGGCCGTCATGTGCGGGAACAGGTTGAACTGCTGGAACACCATCCCGACGGTGCGGCGGAGTTTCAGGAGGTCGGCCTTCGCCGGGGGCTGGCCGCCGGTCATGGTCAGGCCGCCGACGGCGATCTCGCCTTCCTGGAACGGCTCCAGCCCGTTGACGCACCGCAGCAGGGTGCTCTTCCCGCCCCCGGACGGGCCGACCAGGGCCGCCACCTCGCCCTTCCGGAACTCGACGGTCGCCCCGCGGAGCAGCTGCCGCCACTCCTCCCGGTCGGCGTCGAACACCGACTTCACCACGCCCCGCACGGCGATCATCGGCCGCCCTCCCCCGCCGCCCGGACCGGCGGCCGCCCGACCCCGAACCACTCCCGCCGCTTCCGCCGGAGGAGGTGCCGGACCGTCTCCCGGGTCTCCAGCCAGCGGGCGAACACCGCCAGCGGGTAGCTCATCACCAGGTACAGCCCGGCGGTGATGAACGCCAGCTCGACCACCAGGTTGCGGTTGAAGTTGAACAGCTCGTTGTACCGCCGGGCCAGCTCCGTGACGAACAGGATCGAGCAGACCGAGGTGTCCTTGAACAGGGCGATGAAGTCGTTGGTGACCGACGGGATGGCGTTCCGGAACGCCTGCGGGACGACCACCCGGCGGACCGCCGTGCCGGCCGGCATGCCGAGCGCCAGGGCCGCCTCCAGCTGCCCCCTCGGGAGCGCCAGGATCGCCCCGCGGAAGTGCTCCGCCTCGCTCGCCGAGTAGTTGATCGCCAGCCCCATCACCCCGGCCACCACCGGCGACAGGTTCCGGGCCAGCCACACCAGCGGCTCCAGCCCGGACCGCAGGAACAGGTCCGGGACGACGTAGTACAGGACGAACAGTTGGAGGAGCAGCGGGGTGCCGCGGACCACCTCGACGTACACCCCGAGCGGGAACCGGACGAGCCACGGCCCGTACACCCGCCCGGTGGCGACCAGCATGCCGATCAGGACCGCGAACGGGAACGACGCGAACGCCAGGAACAGCGTCATCTTGGCCGCGCCCACGAGCTGCCAGGCGAGCCGCCCGAGGGACGGCCCGGCCTCGTCCGGGAGGTCCGGCGGCCACGGCTTGTCGAGCAGCTCCGCCAGCCGGGTCTGGTCCTCGTTCCACACCCCGTACTTCTCGTAGATCGCCTTCAGGGTGCCGTCCCGCAGGCCGTCGGCGAGGGCGGCGTCGATCTGTTCCCGGAGGGCGTCGTCGCCCTTCCGCAGGTAGACGACGTAGTAGGTCGGGATCGGCCCCGGCTGGACCGGCTCGCCGGCCAGCTTCAGCCCCGGGTACTCCTTCAGGAAGTGGGTGGCGGCCGGGCCGTCCTGGATGGTGGCGTCGATGTTCCGGGCGTCGTTCACCACCTTGAACACGTTCGCCACGTCCGGGTTCGTCACCACCTCGACCGTGTCCCCGAACTGGTCGGCCGCGTACTTGTGGGCGGCGGTGCCGCCGAGGACCGCGACCTTCAGCTTCTTGTCCCGCGGCTTCGACAGGTCGGCCCAGCTGACGACCTCCGGGTGGTCCTTCCGGGTGACGAGGGCCAGCCGGGTCGCGTAGTACGCCCGGCTGGTGGCGAACCGGTCGCAGAAGTCCTTGCGGAGCTCGTACCCGTTGAGGACGACGTCGACGCCCTTCTCCACGTCCCGCGGCTTGGTCAGCTGCTCCGGCATGCTGGCCCAGTCGCCGTCCACCAGGACCGGCTCGCGGCCGAGCTTCTTCCCCAGGTACTGGGCGAGGTCCCACTCGAACCCGGTGTACTCGTCCTTGTTGTTCTTGAAGATGAACGGCGCCCCGCCGGTCGGGTCACAGCCCCACCGGAGTTCGGGCTTCTCCTGGGCGGGTGCCGGCGGGGCGAGCAGCAGGAGTACGGCGGCGGGCAGCCAGCGCGGGTTCACCGGCGGGTACCTCCGGAACGGGGTCGTTGGGCAAAGTGTATCGGCGGGTAGAATCCCGGCATGGCCCGCGACCCGCTCCCCGTCGACGCCGCCCTGCCCGCGTTGCTCGCCGCGCTCCGGTCGCACGGGGCGGCGGTTCTTCGCGCCCCGACCGGGGCCGGCAAGACGACCCGCGTCCCGCCGGCGGTGGTCGAGTCCGGGCTCGCCGACGGCCTCGTGATCATGCTCGAGCCCCGGCGGGTCGCCGCCCGGGCCGCCGCCCGGCGGATGGCCGCCGAGCACGGGACGCCGCTCGGCGACGTGTTCGGGTACCAGGTGCGGTTCGACCGCATGGCCGGGCTGCGGACGCGGGTGCTCGTCGTCACCCCCGGCGTCCTGCTGCGCGTACTCCAGGACAATCCGTTTCTCGACGGCGTCGCGGCCATCATTTTCGACGAGTTCCACGAGCGTGGGCTGGAGGCGGACCTCGCCCTCGGGATGGTGCGGCTGGTGCGGGAGAACGTCCGCCCGGACCTGCGGGCGGTGGTGATGTCGGCGACGGTCGAGCCGGGGCCGGTCGCCGCGTACCTCGGCGGGTGCCCGGTCGTGGACAGCCCCGGCCGCACCTTCCCGGTGGACGTGACATACCGTCCGCGGCGGAATGACACCCCGGTGTCGCTCGCCGTCGCCGACGCGGTCCGGGCCGTGCTCGGCGAGACCGACGGGGACGTGCTCGCGTTCCTCCCGGGTCTGCGCGAGATCCGCCAGACGGCCGACGAGTTGGCCGGGGTCGGGGCGGAGGTGCTGCCGCTGCACGGCGACCTGCCGCCGGAGCAGCAGGACCGGGCGCTGCAGCAGCTCGACCGGCGGAAGGTGGTGCTGGCGACGAACGTGGCGGAGACGTCGGTGACGGTCGAGGGCGTGACCGCGGTCGTCGATTCCGGGTTGGCCCGGCAGGTGGAGTTCGACCCGGGGGTCGGGATGGACCGGCTGCGGCTGGTGCCGGTCTCGCGGGCGTCGGCGGACCAGCGGGCCGGCCGCGCCGGGCGGACGCGGCCCGGGGTGTGCGTCCGGCTGTGGGACGAGGTCGGCCACCGCGCCCGGCCGGAGCAGACGGTGCCGGAGGTGCGGCGGGCGGACCTCGCCGGGGCCGTCCTTCAGCTCCTGTCCCTCGGCGAGAGGGACGTCGGGCGGTTCCCGTGGCTCGACGCCCCGCGGCCGGAGGCGCTCGCCGAGTCGCTGCGGCTGCTCGGGCAGCTCGGGCTGACGGACGGACCGTCGCTAACCGAGTTGGGGCGGACCGTGTCGCGGTTCCCCGCCCACCCCCGGGTCGGTCGGCTGCTGGCGGAGGGCGAACGACTCGGCTGCGCGGGCCGGGCGGCGCTCGCGGCCGCGCTGCTGTCGGAGCGCGACCCGTTCCTCCGCGAGTTCGACGCCGGCCCGCCGGCCCGCACCGCCCCGCCGACCGTCTCCGACGTCCTCGACCGTATCGAGGCGCTGGAGGCGTTCGAGCGGACCGGGCGGCTCGACGGCCCGCTCGGGCGGCTGCACCGCGGCGGGGCGCGGGCGGTGCTCGACGTGCGCGACCAGTTGGCCCGAGTCCTCCCCTGCCCCGTGGGCGAGGCACTCCTGCCTCGCCGCTGGGAGCGAGGCAGGAGTGCCTCGCCCACGGGGCAGGGAGCCGACGAAGCCCTGCTCCGGTGCGTGTTCGCCGCGTACCCGGACCGCCTCGCCCGGCGGCGCGAGCCGGGCAGCACCAAGGCGGTCACGGTCGGCGGCCGCGGGGTGCGGCTCGCCCCGACCTCCGGCGTCACCGAGCCGGACCTGTTCGTCTGCGTGGACGTGGACGCCGGCGGGGCGGACGCGTTCGTCCGACTCGCATCCGGCGTGGACCGCTCCTGGCTCCCGCCGGACCGCCTCACCGCGCGGACCGAGGTGACGTTCGACGAGAAGGCCCGGCGGATCGCCGCCCGGAAGGTCACCCGGTTCGACGACCTCGTCCTCGACGACACCCCGGCCCACATCGCGGACGAGGCACAGGCGGTCCGGGTGTTGGCGGACGCCGCGGCACTGCGGATGGACGAATGCCTCCCGCCCGCCGACGCCGAGGCGGGCCGGTTCCGCACCCGGGTCCGGTGCCTGCGGGCGTGGGTGCCGGAACTCGACCTGCCGGCGCTCGACGCCGCCGACCTGCGCGACGCGCTCGAGTCGCTGTGCCGCGGCCGGCGGTCGCTCGCCGACGTGCGGACCGGGCCGTGGCTCGACCTCCTCCGCGGCCGGTTGACCTACGAGCAGTCGCGGGCGGTCGAGGCGGAAGCCCCGGACCGGATCACGGTGCCGAGCGGGAGCCAGATCCGGGTGGAGTACGAAGAGGGCCGGCCGCCGGTGCTGGCGGCCCGCATCCAGGAGCTGTTCGGGCTAACGGACACCCCGCGGGTGGCTCGCGGGCGGGTGAAGGTGCTGCTCCACCTGCTCGCCCCGAACCACCGCCCGCAGCAGGTGACCGACGACCTGGCGAGCTTCTGGCGGAACGGCTACCCGGTGGTGCGGAAGGAGCTGCGCGGCCGGTACCCGAAGCACAGTTGGCCGGAGAACCCGACCACTGCCGAGGCCGTCCGCGGGGTGAAGAAGAAGCAGGATTGATCCGCAGATTACGCAGATGACACAGATTGGCAGACAGAAGAGGCTCGGTCTCTCTGCCTTCCAATCTGTGTCATCTGCGTAATCTGCGGATCAATCCTCTTCTCTACGGCTTCCACCACGCGTCGAGCCTCTTCATCAGCGCGGCCACCCTGTCCGGGTGCTTCGCGGCGAGGTCGGCCGTCTCGTGCGGGTCCTTCGACACGTCGTACAGTTCGACCGTCGCCTGCGGCTCGTTCGCGGCGTGCGGGGCGATCAGCTTCCAGCTCCCCTCCACCACCCACCGGTAGCGGAGGTTTGCGGCCGGCTTCTCCAGGTCGTTCGCGGTGTGGACGAACACCTCGCCGAACAGCGCGTCGCGCTTCGCCACCGCCGCCGGGTCGAGCAGGTTCACCCCCGGCATGTCGGCGGTCGGCTTCAAGCCCGCGGCGGCGAGGACCGTCGGGGCGAGGTCGATCGACTGCGCGAGGGCGTCGGACTTGCCCGGCTTCACCGTCCCGGGCCAGCGGACCGCGATCGGGGTGCGCAGCCCGCCGTCGTACGGCGACTGCTTCGACTTCGGGGCGTACACGGGCTTGTCCGGGTCCTGGATCCACCCGTTGTCGTGCAGGTACACCACCACCGTGTCCTTCGCCTGCCCGTTCTTCTCCAGCCTCGCCAGCAGCTCGCCGACCGTCTCGTCGAACCACTCGCACATCGCCCAGTACCGGGCGACGTGCACCGACTTCGTCTTGTCCTTGTACTTCTCGAACAGCCGGTCCGGCGGGGTGTGCGGGCTGTGCGGCATCATCGGGGCGTACCACACGAAGAACGGCTTGCCGTCCGCCTTCGCCTTGTCGAGAAAGTCGAAGACGGGCTTCAGCCCGTCCCGGCCGATCTTCAGACCCTCGTCCCCGTGCCGGCCGCCCTTGGCCGGGTCGCCGTGCGTCATCGCCTCGGTGAACCCGCCGCACCGGCAGGCGTCCCCCTCCCACCACTTCCCCGACTGGTGGCTGACGTACCCGGCCGCCCCGAGCAACTTCGCCAGGTTCGGGTTCTTCTCGAACCGGGCGACCATCGCGGCCCGGTCGGCGAGGTACTGCTCGTTCTTCACCCGCTGGGCCGGCGGCACCCCGGGCGGGTACGCCGGGTCGTTCGACATGATCCCATGCTGGTGCGGGAACAGCCCGGTCACCATCGTCGCCAGGCTCGGCCGGCACAGGCTGCTCGGGACGTACCCGCGCGGGTACACCAGCGACTCGGCCGCCAACTTGTCGAGGTGCGGCGTCTTGACGTCTTTGCTGCCCACGAACCCGTAGTCCGTCCACCCCTGGTCGTCGCCGACGACCAGCAGGACGTTCGGCGGGGCGGCCGACGCCGGCAAGGCGAGCGCGAGTACGACTGCCAGAGAACAAGTGACCCGACTCATGTGTCCCTCCCGAGGTCGGCGGAGTCCCAGCCTGCCGAGGTGAGTTGCACGGTGCTCAGCCCCCCGACCACCAGGCCGGTGGCGAGAAGAAGGTGGCCCACGGCGACGAGGTGGAACCCCCATCCGAGGTTGTCGGCCGCGTCAGCCACCATGAGGATCGCACCGCACAGACAGCCGAGTGCGAAGACGACGGCCACGGTGATCGCCGATGGCGAGTTCCGTCTGGCGAGTCCACGGCAAACCAGCACCCCGGTTCCGAACAACGCTACGACGAACCCGGACGCGCAGGCGTCGGCGAGCGGCGTGGCCGCCAACGCCAAGGCCATCCGCCCGGCCGGGTTCAGTGGTTCCGCACCGCCCGGCCCGGCGGTGACGTACTCGGCCACTTGCGCCCGGTGATATTCGGCGTACCGCGGTGACCGACCCCTCGACATCGCGGCCGCCGGCATCAGCGCCACGGCCGCAACCTGTAGCGCGAACGCGAATACGAGGAGCCGCCGGGTGGCCCAGGCCATGCGGGGGTCCGCCTACTTCTTCGGGAGCAAGGCCTTCATCCGCTTCACCGTGTCGGCGTGCTTCGGGTCGTCGGCGAGGTTCTTCAGCTCGCCCGGGTCGGCGTCGAGGTCGTACAGCTGCGCCCCCTTCTTCCCGCCGTCCCACTCGGTGTACCGGTACCGCTCGTCCCGCACCGAGTACCCCATGAACCACGGGTTCTTCCCGACCACCTCCCCGGTCGCGGTCGGCGTCCCGCGGCTCACCTGCGTCACCGCCGCCTTGTCCCACTTCGCGGCCGGGTCGGCCAGCAGCGGGGCGAGGCTGGCGCCGTCGGTCTTCGGGGCCGGCAGGCCGGCGAGGTCGGCGAGGGTGGCGTGCAGGTCCACCAGCTCCACCGGGCGGGCGCACGCCTTCCCGTTCCCCTTCGCCCGCGGGTCGCGGATCACCAGCGGCACCCGGGCGCTGTTCTCGAACAGGCTCATCTTCTGCCACAGCCCGTGCTCGCCGAGGTGGTACCCGTGGTCGCTGATGAACACCACGACCGTCTTGTCCGCGAGCTTCAGCCGGTCGAGGGCGTCGAGCACCACCCCGACCTGGGCGTCCATGAACGTGGTCGAGGCGTAGTACGCCTGCAGGGCCTGCCGGCGGAGGTCGTCGGTCATCGCGTCCTGCTCCTTCTTGCCGCTGCCGAACGCCGGGGCCGGGGCCGACTCGCGGTGCTTGTCGGGCACCGCCGGGAGCTTCAGCCCGGCCGGCGGGTACCGGTCGAAGTACGCCTTCGGGGCGACGTACGGGGTGTGCGGGCGGAAGAACCCGCAGGCCAGGAAGAACGGCTTGTCCTTGTTCGCCTCGAGCAGCTTCACCACCTCGGCGGCCGTCTTCCCGTCGGTCTGGTCGGCGTCCGGGTGGCCGGACGCGAACCAGCTCAGCGTCCCGCCGAACCGTCCCGACCCCTTCCCGTCCGGCGACAGGGTGAAGATGCGGTTGTTGTCCTCGTCGTCCTTGTCCCCGCCCTTCGGGTTGATCACCTTCTGCCACGACGGCGGGTCGTCCAGCCCGTCGGTCCCGATCTGGGCCGGGACGCCGTAGTGGTACAGCTTGCCGACCCGGGCGACGAAGTACCCGCCCTTCTGGAACGTCTGCGGCAGGGTCTGGACGTCCGGCACGTTCTTCCGGAACTGGGTGGCGTTCTCGTACACCCGGGTGGTGTCCGGCCGGAGGCCGGTGAGGAACGAGGTGCGGCTCGGGTTGCAGAGCGGGAACTGGCAGTAGGCCCGGTCGAACCGCACCCCGCCGGCGGCCAGCTTGTCGACGTTCGGGGACTTCGCCACCGGGCTGCCGTAGCACCCGAGGGTGTTGTTGGTGAGGTCGTCCGAGACGACGAACAGGACGTTCATCTTGTCCGCGGCCTGGGCGGCGCCGGCGGACAGGAGCACGGCCGCGAGGGAGAGGCGGACGGGCATGGCAGCACCACGAGACGAGGAGTGATCCACAGATCACACAGAGGACACAGATTGGAAGTCGGAAGACGGCCGGCCTTTCTGCCTTCCAATCTGTGTCCTCTGTGTGATCTGTGGATGATTGGTTTTGTCACTTCGCCGGGACGACCCACACGTTCCGGAACACCACCGGGTCGCCGTGGTTCTGGAACTGGAGCGGGCCGGGGGTCGGCTCCTCCTTCTGCCCGCCGCCGGTCGGCCCCTTGAACTCGACGTTGTCGTGGATCACCACCCCGTTGTGCCGGACCGTCGCCCGGGCCGGCTTCGTCCGCTTCCCGTCCTCGCCGAACGCGGCCGGGGTGAACTCGATGTCGTACGTCTGCCACGCGAGCGGCGGCAGGCACATGTTCACCGCCGGCTTGTACTGCTGGTAGATCCCACCGCACTCGTTGTTCTCGCCGGCCAGCCCGAAGCTATCGAGCACCTGGCACTCGTACCGGTCCTGGAGGTAGACCCCGCTGTTCCCGCGGCCCTGGCCGGTGCTGTTCGGCATCCACGGCAGGCGGAACTCGACGTGCGCCGTGAACGCCCCGAGTTTCTCTTTGCCGACGAGGTTCCCGCCCTGGTTCCCGACTTTGGCGACGGTCAGGAACTTCCCGTCCGAGAGTTCTAGCAGCCGGCCGTTGGCCCACGCCGCCTCGTCCCCCTCTTTGCCGAACAGGACGACCGCGCCGGCCGGCGGCTTCGCCCCCAGCGTGTCCGACTTCCGCTCGACCCGGGCCAGCGTCGTGTCGATCTTGCCGCCGTCCTTGAGCGTCAACTTGCCGCCGGCGACGGTCCCGCTCAGATCCTTCCCGGTTAGCGTCACGGTCCCGTCGGCCCCGCGGTTGGCGGTCGCCTTCAGCACCGTCTTGCCGTCCCACCCGTCGCCCGGCAGGCCGCCCATCGTGACCTTCACGTCGAACTCGCCGAGGCCCTTCGCCACCACCTGCGCCCCGACCTTCTTGTCGCCGGAGTTCAGCGTGATCGTGCCGGCGTACTCGCCCTGGACCGCGAAGTCCGGGTCCTTCGCCGCGTCCTTCGGGTCGGCGAGGGCGATCTTCTCCCGCTTCTTCGGCGGGTCCTTCTTGTCCTGGGCGGGGGTGGCGGACAGGCCGGCGGCGAGGAGCAGGCCGGCGACGGGCAGCAGGCGGGACATGCGGGCCTCGGGTGGGAGCGGGGCGGGTGTGCGGCCCTTATTGTTCCCGCCAGGCCCGTGCCGTCAATGGGCTACCGCGGGGGATTCAGCCCGAGGCCCTTGAACTCCTTCACGCACCCGGTGATCGCCACCTCGGTCGGCAGCCGCTCGATGCTCGACGCCCCGAAGAACCCGACCACTCCGGTGGTGTGGTCGAGCACGTACCGCACGTCCGCCGGCTCCGAGATCGGCCCGCCGTGGCAGAGCACCAGCACGTCCGGGTTCGCAGTCTTTGCCGCGTCCGCCAGCTCCTGCACCCGCTTTGCGGCGTCCTCCAGCGTCATCGCCGTCTTCGCCCCGATGCTCCCCTTGGTCGTCAGCCCCATGTGCGGGATCAGCACGTCCGCCCCGGCCCGGGCCATCCACGCCGCCTCCTCCGCGGTGAACACGTACGGGCAGGTGAGCAGGTCGAGCTCGCGCGCCGCGGCGATCATCTCGACCTCCTTCACGTACCCCATCCCGGTCTCCTCCAGCCCGACCCGCAGGGTGCCGTCGAACAGCCCGACGGTCGGGAAGTTCTGCACCCCGCTGAACCCGGCGTCCTTCACGTCGCGGAGGAACCGCCGCATCACCCGGAACGGGTCGGTCCCGCACACCCCGGCCAGCACCGGCGTCCGCTCCACGACCGGCAACACCTCCCGGGCCATGTCCATCACGATCTGGTTGGCGTCGCCGTAGGGGAGCAGCCCGGCGAGCGACCCGCGGCCGGCCATCCGGAACCGGCCCGAGTTGTAGATGATGATGAGGTCGACCCCGCCCATCTCGGCGCACTTCGCGGACAAGCCGGTGCCGGCCCCGCCGCCGACGATCGGGTTGCCGGCCGCCACCTGCTCCCGGAGCCGGGCGAGGATGTCGTGACGGGAAAGCATGGGGGTCGGCCGTGAGAGGCGGGGAGTTGCGGGTCAGGATACGACCCCGTCCCCTTCCCGACGCTCCGGTTCCGGAGCGGCCTTCGCCTCGACTTGCGCGAGGATCTCTTCCAGCAGCTTCTCGGCCGGGTCGGGCGGCGCGGCCGGGCGGCGGCTGCGGCGGTGGTGGAGGACCACCTCGCCGACGGCGACGAACCCGAACCCCCACACCGCCATCAGCAGCGGGACGCGCGAGCGGACCTGGGCGGCCATGTTCCCGCCGGCGTCGGCGGCGACCGGGGCGCCAGTGGCGGTGCGGGTGCCCGCCGACCCGGCCAGCCAGATCGTCGCCAGTTCCGCCAGCATCAGCCCGACGACGCCGAGCACGAACGCCGTCAGCGCGCCGTGGACCGCCACCCGCCGCAGGACCGGGCGCATGGAACTTCTCCCGGGCGACGGGACCGGCACCGCCGGTAACATAACACGCGATTCCCGCCGCGGGCGCCCGGGGACACGCCATGTCCGTCCTGCTTGTCGGAACCCTCGACACCAAGGGTGCCGAGTTCGCCCACGTCCGCGACAGCCTCCGCGCCGCCGGGGTGGCGGTCGCCGTCGCCGACTGCGGGGTGGTCGGGCCGCCCGCGTTCACACCCGACATTTCGCGCGAGGACGTGTTCTCCGCCGCCGGCGCGAGCTACGAGGCGGTGAAGGCCGTCGGGGACCGCGGCCGGGCGGTCGCCTTCGCCGCGGCCGGCGCCGCGAAGCTCGCCGCCGACCGGCACCGACAGGGCAAGCTGTCGGGCGTGATGGGCCTCGGCGGGTCGGCCGGCACGACGATCGGCACCGCCGCGATGCGGGCCGTCCCGGTCGGCGTCCCGAAGCTGATGGTCAGCACCCTGGCGAGCGGGCAGGTTCAGCACTACGTCGGCACCCGCGACGTGATGCTGCTCCACTCCGTCGTGGACATCTCGGGGCTGAACCGGGTCAGCCGGGCGGTGCTCGACAACGCCGCCGCCGCGATGGCCGGCATGGTGGCCGCCCGGCGAGCCCCGCACGCCAGTGCAGGGGTGGGGACCGACCCCCGCACTGGCGTGCGGGGCTCGCTCGACCGGCCGGTGATTGCCGCGACGATGTTCGGGGTCACCACGCCGTGCGTCGAGGCGGCCCGGAAGCAACTCGAGGCGGCCGGGTACGAGGTGCTGGTGTTCCACGCCACCGGGACCGGCGGGCGAACAATGGAAGGGCTGGTCCGCGACGGCCTCGTCGCCGGGGTGCTCGACGTCACCACCACCGAACTCGCGGACGAACTCGCCGGCGGCATTCTGAGCGCCGGCCCGGACCGGCTCACCGCCGCCGCCCTGACGGGCGTCCCGCAGGTGATCTCGGTCGGGGCGCTCGACATGGTCAACTTCGGCCCGCCCGACACCGTCCCGGCGCGGTACGACGGCCGGCGGTTCCATCGCCACAACCCGAACGTCACCTTGATGCGGACGACGCCGGAGGAGATGGACCGGCTCGGCCAGGAGGTCGCGCAGAAGGCGAGCGCCGCGACCGGGCCGACGGCGGTGGTGCTGCCGCTGCGCGGCGTGTCGGCGGTCGACGCCGAGGGCGGGCCGTTCTGGTGGCCGGAGGCGGACGCGGCGCTGTTCCAGAGCGTGCGGAACTGGGTGGCGCCGAACGTCGAGGTGGTGGAACTCGACCTGCACCTGAACGACCCGGCGTTCGCCGCCGCGTGCGCAGGGAAGTTGCTGGAGTTCCTGGCGATGAAAGCGGAACGCGGGTGACGCGGGATGAAACCCCGCAGATGAAACGCGGATCAGACAAATCTCTTGTGTCTGATCCGGCGTTGATCCGCGTGCCTTGATCCCGCGTCACCCGCGTTCCGTTTTCTCCCCGGCCGTCACGGCAGCGGGATGTCCTTCAGCACGAACGGCACCGTCACCTCGGCCAGCGGGGCCGGCGTCTCGCACACCAGCGACCACCCCTTCGCCAGCGGGTTCGCGTTCGCCAGCAGCTTGAACCGGTACGTCGCGGTCACCATCCGGCCGGCCGCGACCACGTCCTCGCTGTCCGCGTCCCACGCGGCGGCGGTCGGGTCGACGAGCCGCAGCCGGGTGTCCCGCAGCCACTTCTGCTCCTCGAAGCTCTCGAAGCCCGGGTGCCCGCCCGGGTACGTCAGCTCCACCTCCGCGTCCCACGTCGGCCCGACCTTCTTGAACGACTGCACCGCCACCTTCACGCCGTCCGCCGTCTGGGTCTGCGGGAACTTGTCGGCCAGGTTCCCGAACGGGACGGCCAGCAGCTTCGCGGCGGCGGTCGCCCGGAACTCGCCGGCGAGCACCCCGATCCGCTTGCTGTCGCGCGTCAGCCCGGTGAGCCGGACCTTCAGGTCGGTCAGGGCGGACGCCGGGTAGTGCCGCGACGCCCCGCCCTCGGCGGTCAGGGCCGTGCCGCGGTCGTCCGCCGCCTTCGTGACCCGGGGCAGGCTGTCGATCCGGTACACCGGCATCCGCGGCTCCCAGTGGACGTCCAACTCCACTTCGTGGACCGGCGCACCGCCGTCGAGCAGCAACCGGCCGGTGACCGCCCGCGGGACCACCCGGAACGGCCCCGACACCGCCGACACCTCCCGCCCGCCGGCCCGCGGCTCGAGCGCCACCGTCTTCCCGCCGTCGCGGACCACCAGCCGGGCCTTCGCCCGGTCGGCGGCGGCCTCCAGCGCGTCCCAGAACGGCACCCCGTCGAACCGGGCCGGTACCTTCTCCTTGATGAGGCGCGGGCCGGCGGTCACCGCCACCCCGGCCGGCGCCTTCGACAGCTCGGCCGCCACCTCCCCGAGCGGGACGGCATCCTTCTTGAGTGTGACCGTGGTGGGCGGAATGCCGGGTTGGGCGGCGGCGAACCCGGCGGCGAACAGGACGACAGCGGCGGCGCGCATGGGCGACCTCGACGGGTGTTCTCCACCCTTATGGACGAGCCGGAAGGCCGAACCTATCCTAACGGTGCGACTCGGGTTGAACCACCGCCCGCCCCCGCCCGCCCCCGTCGCGCTCCCGCCCTCGGAGATGTCGATGCACGCCAGCCCCGACGTGTTGGCCCGCCGGAACGCCCGCCTCCCCGACGACAGCGATCCGCAGGAGACCGCCGAGTGGCTCGACGCGATGGAGGCGGTCCTCAAGTTCGGCGGCCCGGACCGGGCGCAGTTCCTGCTCGAAGCCCTCGTCGCCCGGGTCGCCAAGGCCGGCCCGGGCCGCATCCCGACCGGCATCACCACCCCGTACGTCAACACCATCCCGCCGGAGGACCAGCCGCGGTTCCCGGGTGACCGCGGGCTGGAGCGGCGGATCAAGAGTCTCGTCCGCTGGAACGCGATGGCGATGGTCGACCGGGCGAACCGGACCACCAACGTCGGCGGGCACATCGCCACCTTCGCCAGCGCCGCCACCCTGTACGAGATCGGGTTCAACCACTTCTTCCGCGGCCGGACCGATACCCACCCCGGGGACGTCATCTTCTTCCAGGGCCACGCCAGCCCCGGGATGTACGCCCGGGCGTTCCTCGAGGGCCGGCTGAGCGAGGCGCAGCTGCTGAACTTCCGCCGCGAACTGGCCGACGGCGGCGGGCTGAGCAGCTACCCGCACCCGTGGCTGATGCCGAACTTCTGGCAGTACCCGACGGTCAGCATGGGCCTCGGCCCCATCATGTCGATCTACCACGCCCGGTTCAACCGCTACCTGCACGACCGCGGCCTGACCAAGACGGACGAGGTGCGGGTCTGGGCGTACCTCGGGGACGGCGAGTGCGACGAGCCGGAGAGCCTCGGGGCGATCGGGCTGGCCGGGCGGGAGCGGCTCGACAACCTGACCTGGGTCATCAACTGCAACCTGCAGCGGCTCGACGGCCCGGTCCGCGGGAACGGGAAGATCATCCAGGAACTCGAAGGGATCTTCCGCGGGGCCGGGTGGAACGTCATCAAGGTCATCTGGGGCAGCGACTGGGACCCGCTCCTGCGGAACGACCACACCGGGGCGCTCGCCCGGCGGATGATGGAGGTGGTGGACGGGGAGTACCAGGAGTACGTGGTCAAGGGCGGGGCGTTCATCCGCGAGCGGTTCTTCAACACCCCCGAGTTGAAGGCCCTGGTCGAGCACCTGTCGGACGACGACCTGCTCGCCCTGAAGCGCGGCGGGCACGACCCGGAGAAGGTGTACGCCGCGTACAAGGCGGCGGCCGACCACAAGGGCCAGCCGACCGTCATCCTGGTGAAGACGATCAAGGGGTACGGCACCCCGAGCGAGGGGAAGAACATCACCCACCAGGAGAAGAAGCTGGTCCTCAAGCTCGACTCGGCCGACGGGCTGCCGCCGGACGGGGACGCGAAGGAGAAGGAGAAGCGCGAGCGGCGGAAGGCCCTGAGCAAGTTCCGCGACCGGTTCGAGCTGCCGATCACCGACGAGCGGATCGACCACATCCCGTTCTACAAGCCGGCCGACGACGCCCCCGAGATCAAGTACCTGCACGCCCGCCGGAAGGCGCTCGGCGGGTACCAGCCGTTCCGCAACCCCGAGTTCAGGCCGAGCCCGGCCCCCCAGCGGAAGGCGTTCGAGGGGCTGTACGGCGGGACGGTGGCCGGGAAGGGGCAGTCCACCACCCTGGCCTGGGTCAACCTGATGACCCAGGTGATGAAGGACCCGGGCGTCGGGAAGCTGGTCGTCCCGATCGTCCCGGACGAGGGGCAGACGTTCGGCATGCCCCCGATGTACAAGTCGTTCGGCATCTACTCGACCGTCGGGCAGACCTACACCCCGGTCGACAAGGGGTCGTTCTTCGAGTACCGGGAGAGCACCACCGGGCAGATCCTGCAGGAGGGGATCAACGAGGCCGGGAGCATGTCGAGCTTCGTGGCCGCCGGGACGGCGTACAGCACCCACGGCGTCAACACGATCCCGTTCTACATCTACTACTCGATGTTCGGGTTCCAGCGGATCGGGGACCTGGCGTGGGCCGCCGCCGACGCCCGCACCCGCGGGTTCCTGATGGGCGGGACGGCCGGCCGGACCACCATCAACGGCGAGGGGCTGCAGCACGAGGACGGGCACAGCCACCTGATGGCCCTGACCATCCCGACGTGCCGCGCTTACGACCCGGCCTACGCCTACGAACTGGCGGTCATCATCGAGGAGGGCATCAACGCGATGTTCGTCCGCGGCGAGGAGTGCTTCTACTACCTCACCGTGTACAACGAGAGCTACGACATGCCGGCGATGCCCGGCGAAGAGGTCCGCGAGGGCATCATCAAGGGCCTCTACCCGGTGAAGACGGCGAGGCCGGCCGGGGCGAAGCGCGAGGTGCAGCTGCTCGGCAGCGGGGTGATCCTGAACGAGGCGCTGCGGGCGCAACAGATCCTCGCGGAGAAGTTCGGGGTCGCCAGCACGGTGTACAGCGCGACCAGCTACCAGATGCTCCGGAAGGACGCCATCGAGTGCGAGCGGTACAACCGGCTCCACCCGGAGGCCCCGGCCAAGGTGTCGTACGTCGCGAAGGTGCTCGGCAAGACGGCCGGGCCGGTCGTCGCCACCAGCGACTACATGCGGACGCTCGCCGAGCAGATCGCCCCGGAGCTGGACGGCCGGCTGTACGCCCTGGGTACGGACGGGTTCGGCCGGAGCGAGACGCGGCAGGCGCTGCGGCGGTTCTTCGAGGTGGACGCCGAGCACACCGCGCTGGCGGCCCTGTCCGCGCTGGCCGACCGCGGGGAGCTGGACCGGGCGGTGGTGGCCAAGGCGGTGAAGGAGCTGGGCCTCAACCCCGACGCCCCGCACCCGTGGACCGTTTGACCCGCACAGCGCGGCGGGCAAGCCCGCCGTCTTCGTCTTCCGCACGGACGGCGGGCAAGCCCGCCGCTATTTGGAGCCGAGGCCCGCATGGAGTTCCGACTGCCGAACCTCGGCGAGGGGATCGAGGCCGCGACCGTCACGGCGGTGCTGGTGAAGCCCGGGGACGCGGTCGCCGCCGGCCAGAACGTGGTCGCGGTCGAGACCGACAAGGCGGCCGTCGAGGTCCCGGCCGAGGAGGCGGGCACCGTCGAGCAGGTGCTGGTCAAGCCCGGGGACAAGGTCCCGGTCGGCGGCCCCTTGCTGAAGTTCCAGGCGAGCGGGGGGCGTCAGCCCCCTGAGGCGCCGCGGGCTCAGGGGGCTGACGCCCCCCGCTCGCCGGCGCCGAAGCAGCAACCGGCGGCACAACCGGCCCCGCCGCCCGCGGCGGCCGGCGGCAGCGCCGACTTCAAGCTCCCGGCGCTCGGCGAGGGGATCGAGGCGGCCACCGTCACCGCAGTGCTCGTGAAGGCCGGCGACGCGGTCAAGGCCGGGCAGAACCTCGTCGCGGTCGAGACGGACAAGGCGGCCGTCGAGGTGCCGGCCGAGGCGGACGGGACGGTCGAGGCGGTGCACGTCAAGCCCGGGGACAAGGTGCCCGTCGGCGGGAAGCTGTTGACGCTGAAGTCGGCCGGCGCCGCCCCGGCGAACCCGGAGCGTGAGCGACGGGGTGGTGCGGAGGAACACCCCGTCGCTCACGCTCCGGGTTCGCCGCAGCCCGCGGCCAACGGCACCCCCGCCCCGCCGGCCGCCGGCCGGCAGGCCACCTTCACCACCCCGGCCGACAACGGCAGCACGACCACCCGGAAGGTGGACGTCCCGGCCGGGCCGGCGACCCGGAAGCTGGCCCGCGAGCTGGGCGTCAGCCTCGCCGAGCTGAAGGGGTCCGGCCGCGGCGGGCGGGTCACCCTCGACGACGTGAAGGGGTTCGTGAAGGGCGAGCGCGACCGGCTCAAGACCGGCGGCGGGGCGGCGCCGGCCGGCGGGGTCATCGTCACCGCGTTCGCCCTGCCGCCGCTGCCGGACTTCTCGAAGTTCGGGCCGGTCGAGGTGAAGGACGTCGCCACCATCCGGCAGACGATCGCCAAGAACCTGACCGCCGGCTGGCGGACCATGCCGATGGTCACCCAGCACGACGCGGCCGACATCACCGACCTGGAGGCCGGGCGGAAGCGGATCGCCGACGCCCTGCCGAAGGGGGCGCCGAAGATCACCATGACGGTGCTCGCGGTGAAGGCCTGCGTCGCCGCCCTGCGGGAGTTCCCGCAGTTCAACAGCTCCTACGACATGAACGCGGGGAAGCTGATCCTGAAGCGGTACTACGCGGTCGGGATCGCGGTGGACACCGAGCGCGGGCTGGTGGTGCCGGTGATCCGCGACGCGGACAGGAAGAGCATCCGCGACCTCGCCGCGGAGGTGGCCGGGCTGGCGGAAAAGGCGCGGGCGGGGAAGCTGGGCATCGACGAGATGCGCGGCGGGACGTTCACCATCACCAACCTGGGCGGGATCGGCGGGACGGCGTTCACCCCGATCGTGAACTACCCGGAGGTGGCGATCCTCGGGCTGTCGCGGTCGAGCCTGCAGCCGGTGGTCCGGGACGGGGCGGTGGTCCCGCGGCTGATGATGCCACTGAGCCTGACCTACGACCACCGGGTGATCGACGGGGCGGACGGGTGCCGGTTCACCGTCCGGCTGGCGCAGCTGTTCAGCGATCCCTTGCGGCTGCTGATGGAGACGTGACGCTACACCGCCCGTGGCACCGGTCTCCGACCGGTGTCCCGTTTCAAACCACCGGTCGGAGACCGGTGCCACGGGCAGGCCCTCACGGCACCAGTTCCTTGAACCGAGCCTCGTCCACCTGCTCCACCCGGTTCGACCCGCCGAACACGACGAACCGGCGGCCGCCCGCTCCCGTCTGCTCGTGCGCCACCACCGGCCCGTTCTCGACCACCGTCCCGGGGGGGGCCGACCCCGACCGCCGGGCCGGGTCGGGCCGCAGCGGGGCCTTGTACCGGACCACGAGCGGGCCGCCGTCCCGCGGGGACACCAGGAACGCCTCGGACACCTCGATTGGTCCGCCCTGCGACGGCGGGAGGGCCGCCCCGAACGCCCGCATCTCCGCGAAGTCGGCCGGCGGCCGGCCGCGGACGTCGGTGAACGCCGTGTACAGCTCCGACAGCGTGGCCAGCCGCAACTGGGTGGCCGTCCCGTCCACGGTCACCACGTCCGGGTCCGGGCGGGAGCACCCGGCCCCGGCCAGCACCGCCAGCACCGCCCCGGCCCACGCTCGCGTCATGCTCGGTCCTCCGGCCGGGGGGTCGCACGCGTCCGGGGCGAAAGCCAGCGGGTTGGAGCCCCGGCTTCAGCCGGTCTTCGGGCCCGAAGACCGGCTGAAGCCGGGGCTCCAACCCCAGCCGCCGACTCCCGGGAACCGTATCAGTTGGCCCAGGACGGGTCGGGCACGGTGCCGTCCTTCCACAGCACCATCGCCTCGAAGATCGGCTGCGGGACCCCGTACCGGACGGTCCGGATCGACCCGTCGCACCACAGGGTCGGCATCCCGCCCGGGTGCGGCGACCCGGTGATCTGGTTGCTCACCCGGCAGTTCTTCTGCGACTGGTGGTGGACCCCGTTCGACATGCGCGGGCACCCGGTCGCGTCGTACGTCTCGTCCGGGTTCGGGTCGATCACGTCCTGCTGCGGGGAGGTGATCCGCCGCGAGATGCCGGCCTCGCTGGCGTCGTGCCCGTGGCTGGTCGCCCCCACGAACCGGGTGTTGTGCCCCATGTTCTGGGTCGAGTCGTTGTAGTTCCGCGGGTCCATCCCCTTGTGGGCGATCAGCAGGGTGTTGCTCGCCCCGTCCTGGGAGGTGACGAAGCCGAGCGGGATCCGGCGGTTGTTCCGGGAGCTGCCGTTGTTGTGGTGGGTGATGGAGAACACCCCGCCCAGGTTCGGGTCGAGGAACCCGACGAAGTCGATCGCCCCCCGGGCCGCCTCCCCGGACCGCCGGCTCGGGCAGACGTAGGTCGGGACCACCTCGGTCTGGATCAGCGACCAGTTCGGGACGTTGTTCGGGGTGAGCCGCGGGGCGGAGTCGACCACGTTCCACATGTTCTCCTGCTCGACGTACGGGAGCAGGGTGCACCACAGGGTCTGCTCCTGGTCGTTGTTCGTGGTCCGGTACGACCGGAACGACGGGAGCCGGTTCTGGACGCTGTGGAAGTTGTGGACGGCGGTCCCGACCTGCTTCAGGTTGTTGGCGCACCTCGTCCTAGCGGCCGCCTCGCGGACCTTCTGGACGGCGGGCAGGAGGAGGCCCACCAGGATCGCGATGATGGCGATGACGACGAGCAACTCGATCAGCGTGAAGGCGCGGCGGGGGCGCGGGGGGACGGGAGGCATGGGACCCTCGGGAGAAAGGGTGGGGTACGGCCGAAAGGCGACTGTGCGGGTTGCGATCCTCGGGAGTTCGCGGCCGGCTCACATGAATCACTGCGGACCAAAATCCCGGGCGGCGCGATCGCCAGACAAAAACTTTGATGAGAGTTGAGGCCCGGACGTCGGAGGTCGAACGGCCCGGTACCGGCCCTACCGCACCAGCTCGTTGAACCGGGCGTCGTCCACCTCCTCGATCCGGTTCGCGGCGAACACCACGAACCGCCGGCCGTTCGCACCGTCCTGCTCGTGCGCGACCACCGGCCCCGGGGCCGCCCCGGCGACCGACAGCCCGTACCGGACCACCAGCGGCCGGCCGTCCCGGAGCGAGGTCAGCCGGTCCTCCGACAACGCGATCGGCCCGCCGTGCCGGGGGGTGAGGGCGGCCGCGAACGCCCGCAGCTCCTCGAAGCTCGCCGGCGGCCGCTTCCGCAGTTGGCCGTGCAGGGCGTACACCTCGGCGAGGCTGGTCAGCCGGGTCTGGGTGACCGTCCCCTCCGGGGTGACCGCGTCCGGCCGGCGGGCCGGCGCGAGCAGCAGGTACAGCACCACCCCGACCCCGGCCGCCAGGGCGAGGAACCCGGCCAGCACCCCGAACCGCTTCCGGTCCTTCACGGCGACGCCCCCCGGGGTTGGCTCAGTTGAGCCACGACGGGTCGGGCACGGCGCCGTCCTTCCAGAAGATCATCGCCTCGTAGGTGGCCTGCGGGACGCCGTACCGCAGGACGCGGACCCCGCCGTCGGCCCACAGGACCGGCATCCCGCCCGGGTGGGAGGAGCCGGTGATGAGGTTGGCCGCGTGGCAGTTCCCCTGAGACACGGTCCCCTGGCCGGACGTGGCGCACCCGGTGCCGGCCGGGGGGTCGGGGGTGGGGTCGGCGAAGTCCTGCTGGGGCGAGGAGGTGAGGCGGACGAACCCGAGCAGGGTCTCCGGGTGCCCGACGGACGAGGTGCCGGCCCAGAAGCTGTTGTGCCCGCCGTTCTGGGCCTGCTTGCCGTAGTCCTGCGGGTCCACCCCCTTGTGGGCGAGCAGGATGGTGTTGCTCGTCCCGTCCGCGGACGTCACCTGCCCGAGCTTGATCGTCTTGCCGGTCGAGGAGAACGAGTACGTCGGCACGACCCCGAACAGCGCGCTCAGGGACCGGAACCCGACGTAGTCGACGGCCCCGCGGTTCTCCCGGATGCGGCGGCTCGGGCAGGTGTAGACGGCGACCGGGTTCTGCCGGACCGAGTCCCACCCGGCGTTCGCCCCGCCCGGGTGGTTGACGGCCTCGTTGTACATGTTCTCCTGCTCGACCCCGGCCAGCAGGTGGCACCAGGCGGTGGACCCCTTGGCGTGGCTGTACTGCGGCAGGGCCCCGACCACGTCGTGGTGCCGGTGGACCGCCAGGCCGACCTGCTTCAGGTTGTTCAGGCACCGCGTCCGGGCGGCCGCCTCCCGGACCTTCTGCACCGCCGGCAGGAGCAGGCCCACCAGGACGGCGATGATCGCGATGACGACCAGCAACTCGATCAGCGTGAACCCGCGGCGGGCGGCAGCGTGACGGGGGCGCATGTGACCCTCGGGGAGGAAGGGTGCGGTGTGACGGTCGACGAAGCCTTCCGAGCGCGCCGAATCAGGATGAACCGGACGCTCGGTATACCAAATACCAATCCTATATCCAACTCGGTCAGGCCGGGGAAGAGGAAGTTGATGAGATCCGAATGTGCGTCGGATCGGGAAATGAATCGGGCCGCCACAAGGGCGGCCCGGTGAGGCGGTTCGGCTGAAGAGGTCGGTCCTACTTCTCGACGATGTCCTTCCGGGTGCCGGCGACGGCCTTCACCAGCTCGTCGGCCTCGGCCTGCGGGACGTCGTACTTCTTCAGCACGGCGATCAGGTGCCCGGCCAGGGCGTCGAACTCGGCGTCGGTGATCTTCATCCCGGCGTGCGCCTCCTTCATCTCCTTGCCGGTGTACTTGAGCGGCCCGCCGCCGACCGCGCTGACCAGCTCGACCAACTGCTGCTGGAGCTTCTCGACCCCCTTGTCGTCCAGCTTGTACTTCCCGTCCCGCAGGAAGTTCACCTTCGGGTCGGCGGCGGCCGCGGCCACGAAGTCCTTCACCACCGCCCGGACCGCCTTCTCCCCGCCCAGCCGGTCCCACAGCGGCTTCTTCGCCTCCGGCTCCTTCCCGCCAGGCTCCTTCGGGTCCGCCCCCTTGCCCTCGACGATGTCCGAGGCGGTCCCGGCGACCGCCTTCACCAGCTCGTCGATCTCGGCCTGCCCGGCGCCGTTCTTCTTCAGGGCGGCGACCAGGTGCCCGGCCAGGGCCCCGAACTCGGCGTCGGTGATCTTCATCCCGGCGTGGGTCGTCTTCATGTCCCGCCCGGTGTACTTCAGCGGGCCGCCGGCCGCCAGGCTGACGAACTCGACCAGCAGCTGCTTGAGCTTGGAGACCCCGGCGGCGTCCGGCTTGTACGCCCCGCCGCGGAGGAAGTTCACCTTCGGGTCCTCGACCGCGGTCGCGACGAAGTCGTCGACCACCGCCCGGACCGCCTTCTCCCCGCCGAGCCGGTCCCACAGCGACTTCTTCGCCCCGGCGTTCGGGTTGGGGGCGATCTCGTTCTGGATCTCGTCCAGCGCCTCCCGCAGGGCGAACGCCCCGTCCGCCGCCTTCATGGCCCGGGCCTTCTCCATCTTGTCCTTCACCGAGGCGGCCAGCTTCGGCCGGTGGTCCAGCAGCGGCTGGAGGGCGAGCAGCGTCCCCTGGTACAGCCGGAAGCACTCGTCGTGCCTCCCCTTGTTGAAGATCTCGGTCCCCATCAGGGCGGTCTCGTACACCACCTTGACCGCCCGGCGGTCGAGGTCCGCCCGGTCCAAGGGGCGGTCGTCCGCCTGCCCGACCGCCGCGAGCCCCGCGGCCAGCACCAGCGCAGCCAGAACCCGTGCACGCATCCCTGTGCCCTCCGGTGACGTGTGAGTTGGGTCGACCGGGGCCAGTGTATCCGGACCGGCGGGGGCGGGGCAGGCCGCCGGCCGGATTCCGGTTTCCGCCGAATCCGGGCCGGGTCGGGGCGTATCGTACTGTGGAGGGGAGGTACGAATCACATGAGCTACGACGCCGACGACCGCCCGGCCCGCCCGCCCCGCGCCCCCGAGGGCTCCGGCCCGGCCCGCTCGCTCCTGCTGGTCGCCCTCGGGATGCTGCTGGCCGCCGGGGCGATCTGGGCGCTGGACGCCTACCGGGCCCGCCGGGCCGACCCGCTCACCGACCCGGACGCCAGGCCCCGCGAGGTGACCGCCGCCGCCCCCCTGGACGGGGAGGAGGCGGAGGCGGTGAACCTGTTCAAGAAGGTCAAGGGGAGCGTGGTGAACGTGGACCTGGTCCAGCAGGTCCGGCGGGCCGCCTGGGACGACCGCCCGGCCGAGCAACCGGCCGGGACCGGGTCCGGGTTCGTCTGGGACGACGCCGGGCGGATCGTCACCAACTACCACGTGATCGACGCCGCCACCCGCCGCCCGGACCTGACCATCCGGGTGGTGCTGGCCGACCGGTCCGCGCACGAGGCGGTGCTGGTCGGGGCGGACCCGGACAACGACCTGGCGGTGCTCCAGTTCGCCCCGCACAACCGCCCGCCGAAGGACAAGGTCCGGAAGATCGCCGTCGGCACGTCCGCCGACCTGGAGGTCGGGCAGAAGGCGTACGCGATCGGCAACCCGTTCGGGCTCAGCCTGACCATGACCAAGGGGGTGATCTCCGCCCTGAACCGGTCGATCCGGTCGGCCGGCGGGGGCGACATCCACGACGTCATCCAGACCGACGCGGCGATCAACCCGGGGAACTCCGGCGGCCCGCTCCTGGACAAGGCCGGCCGGCTGATCGGGGTGAACACCGCGATCGCCAGCGCCGTCCCGAACGGCGGGAACGTCGGGATCGGGTTCGCCATCCCGGTGGACACGGTCAACCAGGTGGTCACCCAGATCATCCAGTCCGGGCGGGTGCTCCGCCCGGACCTGGGGGTGAAGCTGCTCGACCAGCAGAAGCTCCGCCGGGCCCGGTACGACCACGGGGTGATGGTCGAGGCGGCGGTGCCGAACGGCCCGGCGGCCAAGGCCGGGGTCCGCGGGATGCGGGCCGACGGGCGGACCGGCCGGTTCGAGCCGGGCGACCTGATCGTCGGGATCAACGACCAAGTGGTCGACACGGTCGAGGACTACCAGCGGGTCGTCCGCGGGCTGAAGCCGGGCGACTCGGCGAAGCTCAAGGTCGTCCGGAAGGACGGGGAGCAGGAGCTGGCGGTGACGGTCGGCGGGGCGTGACGCGACCCGGGCGGCGGGCGGAAACCGGGTGAATTCTCGGCGACCGCTTGCCGATCCACGAGGGGTCTCTATACTTCGAGCGCTGCCGGACGGTCGGCAGAACCTCTCCCCGTACACCCCCAGTGTGCGGGACGACTTCGGAAGGGTCAGTCATGGGCAGTCGTGGCGTACTCGCGGACGTGGTGGACTTCATCGAGGAGCTGAAGCTCCGCCGGTGGGCGCGGGAGAATTACGTCGCCGCCGGTGAGCGCGACGCCGGCTGGCACCCGATCATCCTGGAAGAGATGCGGCGCAAGGACGGCGAGGTGAGCGAGGCCGTGCTGGTCAGCTGACCGGCCGCCGGAGACCGTCGCGGGCGTGTCCTTCCGACCGAGGGGCACGCCCTCCGTTTTTTCCGTCCGAGCCGGAGCGCGGGCGACGGGTCTTGCGTCCCCGTCGCCCGCGCTCCGGCTCGGACGGACCGGGTAGGAGGCCGACATGGGGTTCTTCGCCGGCCGGGTGGCGTTCCTGCGGTTCCAGGTGAACGGCCCGGCCCCCCGGCTGTTCGACGAGGAGCACCTCGACCGCCTCTCGGACCGCCAGGCCGGGCGGCAGCGGATCGCCTCGGCCGACGGGGTCGAGACCGGGTGGGCCGCCGGCGACCACGTCCTCGACACCGACTTCCAGCTCGCCAAGAACGTCATCAACGACACCCTCACGTTCGACCTCCGGGTGGACACGGACAAGCTGCCGTCGGACCTGCTGCGGGCGTACACCGCGGTCGAGCTGAAGGCGCTGACGAAGAACAACCCGAGCGGGTTCCCCAGCGCCCGGCAGAAGCGGGAGGCGAAGGAGGCGGCCCGGGAGCGGCTGGAGCTGGAGGCGAAGGACGGCCGGTACCGGAAGCGGAAGTGCGTCCCGGTGCTGTGGGACCGGCTGTCGAACGAGGTGCTGTTCGGGGCGACGTCGGTCGCCCAGGTGGACCGGCTGTGCAGCCTGTTCGAGCAGACGTTCGGGGTCGGGATCGAGTGCGTGACCGCCGGCCGGCGGGCGTACCACCTGGCCGAGCTGAACGCCCGGACCCGGCTGGTGGACGACTCCTCGCCGAGCCTGTTCGTCCCCGGGGTGACCCCGCCGGAGCTGGCCTGGATCGCCGACGACAGCAGCCGGGACTTCGTCGGAAACGAGTTCCTGCTGTGGCTCTGGTACCACACCGACGCGGAGTCCGACACGGTGACCGTGGCGGACGGGTCGGAGGTAACGATCATGCTCGCCCGGACGCTGACGCTGGAGTGCCCGCGCGGGCAGACCGGGCACGAGACGATCTCGAGCGAGATGCCGACGCGGCTGCCGGAGGCGCGGCGGGCGATCCAGAGCGGGAAGCTGCCGCGGAAGGCGGGGCTGACGCTGGTCCGGCACGGGGAGCAGTACGAGCTGACGCTGCACGCGGAGACGTTGGCGGTGGCCGGCGGTAAGCTGCCGCCGCCGGACGAGGGGGTGACGGACGCCCGGGCGAAGCTGGACGACCGGGCGACGCAGCTGCGGGGCCTGATCGAGACGCTGGACCTGCTGTACGACGCGTTCGGGCAGAAGCGGTTCGGGAAGGACTGGGAGGGGGAGCTGACCGGGATGCAGAAGTGGCTGAAGCGGGAGGAGCGGCGGGCGGCGTGAGCGCCCGCCGCGGGTGAACGGTCAACGCCCGCCGACCTCCGGCGCCACCGACGGCGGGGCGAACGGGACGACCGGCTTCGGGTCCGCGTCGGCCGGCGGCTTGGTCGGCTCGGGCTCGTTCCGCACCTTGACGAGGAACCCCTTCCCCGACACCCACAGCTCATCACCGGACCGGGTGAACCCGTCGACCGCCTCCCCGTCGTTCAGCGGCAGCGTCTTCTTCCAGCACGTCGCCCCGGTCTTCCGGTCGAGCCGGTACAGCACCTTCCCGGCGACCGCATACACGCTCGCCCCGGACACGACGGGCGTGGTCGCAACCTCGGCCGGCAGGTTCCGCGACCACACGTGTTGCTGCGAGGCGCCGGGGTTGAGGGCGGCGAGCCGGGGTGCCGCGGCGCCCTTCAGGCCAGCGTACACCAACCCGTCGCGGACGGCAGCCGGGGCGGTGAGGGTGGAGTCGGCGACCATCTCCCGCCGCTCCGCGGTCGCAAACTCGAGCCGGTCGGTCGAGAACAGGACGCCCCCGGAGGACGCCGCTGGGTGCCCGACCGGCCCGCGCGGGGACCGTTGAGACCAACGCTTTTGCCCGGTGCCGAGGTCGTAGCACAGGGCCCCGCCATGGACCGAGGACAGGCTCCCGCCGAGGACCGCGTACAGGTTCTTGGCCTGCAGGTCGAGGAGCGGGGCTGCGGCCCCGAACCCGCCGGGGAAGGTCACGCAGTCGGTCATCCGGCCGGTCGTCCGGTCGAACCAGAAGACGCGGCCGACCGGCTTCTCGTCCTTGTCGTCCGCGGCGGGGGTGAACTGGCTGGCGATCAGCACCTTCGCCCCGTCCACCCCGAGCACCCCGACGAGCGCCTCCCGCTCGTCCGGCCGGCCCGGGAGGGTGAACACCCATTCGACCTTGCCGTCGGGGCCGACCGCGAACGCCTCGCGGGCGCCGGTCACCACGACGTGGTCGGCGCACCACATCGCCTCGCCGGCCGGGACCGGGGTGCGGAACCCGTCGTCCTCGTCGACCAGCGGGGGACGGGGGTGGTTGAGCCGCCGGCCGACGACCACCGCCGACCCGTTCGGGTCGGTCCCGAGGAAGGTGACGCGGTCGGCGGTGGCGTGCAGGAACCGGCCGGGGAAGCGGTGGACGCTCACCACCGGCTCGACAACGTCGATCGGGTCGTCGGCGACCGGCGGGGGCGCAGTAGGAACCACGGGTGGCGCGACGGTCATCCCGACAGGCGGTCCCGGAAAAGGCGGGAGTTCAGGGGCGGGCGGCTGGGGCAGGCCGCCGCGGAGCACGCCGGGCAGTTTCGGCCCGGACTCGGGAACGGCAGGCGGGGCCGGGGCGAGGTCGGGTGGCAGGGTCGGGAACGCCGGCGGCGGGGCGGGTGGCTGAGCGGCCGCGAACGCCGCGAGGAGCAGGAGCGCGACGACCGTACTGCGGCGGACGGACCCAAACTGAGCCGCCATCGTGTGTCCTCCTGACGGACCGGGGTCGGCGGGGCCGCCGGACATTATCACCGCCCGCCGAACCCGACGGAAGGGCAGTCCGCCGCGTGTCCGACCGCGCCGCGTTCCGCCACGGGCACGAGCTTTGCATCGTGCCTTCTCGCTCCGCCCTGACGCACGGGCGGTCACTTTCCGGAGGTCTCCGATGACCCGCGTCCGCTTCGGCCTCGCCGCCCTCGCCACCGCCGTGCTCGCCCTTGCCACCGCCGCCGGGCAGGACCCCGCCCCGACCCGGACGCCGGGGCAGGTCGACCCGAAGATGCCCCACTTCCTCGCCTGCGCGAAGGCGTGCGACGACTGCGCCCGGATGTGCGACCTGTGCTCCGCCCACTGCGCGAAGATGGTCGCCGAGGGGAAGAAAGAGCACCACGAGACGCTGCGGACGACCCAGGACTGCGCCACCGTCTGCTCGGCCGCCGCCCGGGTGACCGCCAAGGACGGGCCGATGTCCGACCTGATCTGCGCCGCCTGCGCCGACGTCTGCAAGCGGTGCGGGGACGCCTGCGAGAAGCACGCCGCCGACCCGATCATGAAGCGGTGCGCCGAGGAGTGCCGGAAGTGCGAGAAGGCGTGCCGGGACATGCTCGTCCACGCCAAGCCCGCCGCCCCGCCGAAGTGACCGCCGGCCGTCACGTCGCCCAGTAGTACGCCCCGGCCGTCCGGACCGCCGAGTACGCCGCGTACCGCCGCCACCGGGAAATCCCCTCCACCTCCATCAGGTGGAGGAACAGGTCGTCCGCCTCCCGCCGGGTGTAGCTGCGGTACGGGGCGACCTCGCCGAACTCCCGCAGGTGGCCCCGGTACACGTACAACAGGTCGTGGAATAGCGGGGCGGAGATCGACAGCTCGTTCGGGGCGATCAGCCACCACAGCGGCCGCGGGACCGACGCCAGGTCGAACGCGAACCCGGCCTTCGCGGTCAGGGTGTGGCCGGCGTACACGTAGCTGTAGTCCTCCAGCAGCACCCACGTCTCGGTCGCCGGGTCGTAGCTGATCGGGACCGGCGGCAGCACCCCGAACGCGGCCGCCGCCCGGAACGCGACGACCGCCGCCCCGCGCGGCCCCGGCGGTTCCGGCAGCGGCGGCGGGCGGTAGCCGATCAGGTCCGCCAGCACCCGCAGGTCGTCGGCCGGCGGGGCCCCGGCCGCGAACTCGGCCCCGGCCGCCCCGACCGCCGGCGGCTCGTCCGCCGCCAGCGCCGCCGCCCGGCTCACGACCGGCAGGGTCACGGCCGGCCGCCCGGTCTTCTTCTTGCCCATCGCAGCTCCGGTCAGTTGGAAGGGACGGACGCCGAGAATACCACCCGCCGGTTCAAGGGCGAAACCGAAAGGGTGATTTCCCGGGCGGCGGCCGCGGTGGACGCGGTTCCGGTGAACGCGGTACAGTAACCGCGGTTCTCCGACTGAGCGCCCCACCGCAGCCCCGAGGCCCCGATGTCCCGGTTCGACCTGTCCGTGTTGGAGAACGCCCCGCGGGTGCCGGGCAAGCCGCGCCACAAGACCCGCGAGGTGAAGGTCGGCGGGGTGGTGATCGGCGGGTCGAACCCGGTCGCCGTCCAGTCGATGACCACCACCGACACGTTCGACGTGGACCCCACCGTCCGGCAGATCCAGGCCCTGGAGGAAGCCGGGTGCGAGTTGGTGCGGGTGACGGTGCCGAAGCCGGAGGACGCCGGGGCGCTGACCGAGATCCGCAAGCGGATCGGCATCCCGCTGATCTGCGACATCCACTTCGACTACAAGATGGCGCTGGCCGCCCTCGACCACCCGGTGGACAAGATCCGGATCAACCCCGGGAACATCAACAAGGCCGGCGACGCGACCCACGACCGGTTCCGGCAGGTGGTGCGGAAGGCGAAGCAGCGCGGGCTGCCGATGCGGATCGGGGTGAACGCCGGGAGCCTGGAGACGGAGCTGAACCTGAAGTACGGGTTCCCGTGCCCGCCGGCGATGGTCGAGAGCGCGTTGCGGTACATCGAGGTGGCGGAGTCGGAGGGGTACCGGGACATCATCGTGTCGCTGAAGTCGAGCGACGTGCTGGTGGCGGTGGAGGCGTACCGGCTGTTCGCGCGGCTGTGCGACTACCCGACGCACATCGGCATCACCGAGGCGGGGAAGCCGCCGTACGCGGTGACGAAGTCGGCCGCCGGGCTGGCCCCGATCCTGCTCGACGGGATCGGGGACACGATCCGCATCTCGCTCCTGGGCGACCCGGTGCCGGAGATCGCGGCGGCGTTCGACATCCTGCAGGCGACGCAGCGGCGGGTGCGGCGGCCGGAGCTGATCGCGTGCCCGACGTGCGGCCGGCTGGCGATCGACCTGGAGGGGATCATCGCGGAGCTGGAGAAGCGGCTGGACGGGAAGGCGCTGCCGGTGAAGATCAGCGTGCTGGGGTGTGTGGTGAACGGGCCGGGGGAGGCGCGGGAGGCGGACATCGGGATCGCGGCCGGGAACGGGCAGGGGATGATCTTCCGGAACGGGGAGATGGTGCGGCGGGTGCCGGAGGCGGAGATCGTGGACGGGCTGATGGAGGAGCTGGCCCGGTGGGAGGCGGAGAACGCGGGTCGGCTGCCGAAGCCGGGGGCGGGGGGGTTGGGCCGGCGGAAGCTGCTGTAGTGGCGGGGTGAGACGTCGGGTAGAATGTGTGCAACGCCCGAGGTCGCCCGAATGGACCCGCCCAAGACGCCGCAGGAATTGTACATCTGGCTGGCAGTCCAGTTCTCGGTCTTGGCCGCGGTCGTCGTGATCGTCCGGTGGTTCCGCGCCGACCTTCACCAGAAGTACACCGACGAACTCGGCCGGATGGAGCAGCGGCACGCGGCGATGACGGCCGAGAAGGATCGGTTGTACGCCGTACTCCTCGCCGAGAAGGATAAGCAGTTGGCCAAGGCGGAGGCGGAGGTCGCGTTCCTGCGGGAGCGGTTCTACCCGTCGCGCAGGCGGGATCAGAGTGGGCCGGAGGAACAACCGTGATGATCCTGGCGATGATCGGGTCGTCGATCCTGATGGTCGGGATCTTCGGTCTGTGCCTCTACCTGATGGCCCGGTCCGACGGCCGCAGATTCCGGGAGCAGGTCGATCGAAAGATCGCGGAGATGCAGAAGTCGTTGGACGAGACCCCGCCGCTGGAGCCTTACGTGCGGGAGCCGCTGCCCGACGAAGACCCGCCCGACGCGGACCTGCACATCACCTTCCGCCGACGCCCGGGGGCGGACGGCGCTCTGCCGGCGGTCGCCGCCCGGCTGATCGACGAGGCGGGTCGGCTGGAACGGTCGTTCGGCGGGGAGGGGCTCGAGTACGACCCGGCCGGCAGCGTCGAGGAGCCGACCCGGCTCGTCCTGCGGCTCGTCCCGAACCGGGTGGACTGGGAGACCCCGGACCGGCTCGGGGCGGTCGCCGACGAGCTGAATCACCGGCTGCGGAAGGCCCGCGAGGCGACGCCCCGGCAGAACGACGACATCCTGAGTCAGATCGACCGGGAGTTGAACCCGCCGCTGCCACCGGACGTGATCCGGGGTGTCGAGGTCGCGGTCGGGTTGGTGACGCCCGACCCGCCCGCCGCGGTCCCGGCGTGACGGCCGGGCCACGCTCTCATACCCACTTCATGTCCCGACGGCTACACTCTTTGCAACGAAGCTGCCAACCCTCACGCGGGGCCCGACCGTGCGCGTGCTGCTCATCGAGGACTCCGCCCCCATCGTCCGGGCCGTCCGGCAGGGGCTGGAGGAGGAAGGGTTCGCCGTCGACGTCGCGGTCGACGGCGAGGAGGGCGACGTCAAGGCCCGGGCCACCGCCTACGACGTCATCGTCCTCGACCGCATGCTCCCCAAGGTCGACGACGGGCTGTCCCTGCTCAAGAAGTGGCGGGCCGCCGGGATCACCACCCACGTCCTGGTCCTGACCGCCAAGACCATGACCCAAGACAAGGTCGCCGGCCTCGACACCGGGGCCGACGACTACCTGACCAAGCCGTTCGAGTTCGCCGAGCTGCTCGCCCGGGTCCGCGCCCTGGTCCGCCGCGGGCACCACCAGAAGGACCCGGTCCTGCGCTGCTACGACCTCGAGATCGACACCGCCGCCCGCTCCGTCAAGCGGGCCGGGCAGCAGGTCCACCTGACCCCCCGCGAGTACGCCCTGCTCGAGTTCCTCGCGTTCCACCGCGGCAAGGTCGTCACCCGCAGCATGATCTGGGAGCACCTGTACGACGAGTACGACGAGAACACCTCGAACGTCGTCGACGTGTACATCCGGTACCTGCGGAACAAGATCGACAAGAACTTCGACCCGCCGCTGATCCTGACCCGGTGGGGCGAGGGGTACATGCTCCGCGGGGACGACGACCCGCCGGCCCCGAAGAAGGACAAGTGACCGCCCCCGCCCGGTCGCCCCACCCGAACCCCGGCCGCCATGCGCTCCATCCGCCGGTCGCTCACCGTGTACCTGTTCGCCCTGCTGGCGGTCACGCTGGCGGCGGTGTGGGTTGTCATCGACCAGGTGGTCGCCCGGTCCCTGGCCGCCCGGGAGGCGGCCGAGAGCGCCCTGCTCCACGCCCGGTTCGACGAGCGGTGCCGGGAGGAGTTGGCCCGGACCGACAAGGCCCTGTTCGACCAGGCGAACCGGCTCGGCGGGGAAATGCAGCGGGAGTACAGAAAGCTGTTCGACGCCGAGTTCGTGAAGTTCCAGGCGTTCAGCGCGGCGGCCCAGTTGTCGGTCGGGGTCGCCCCGGTCGCGGCCAACCCGTTCGCCCCGCGGACGGGCGGCCCCCCGGGGCCGGGGCGGTGGAGCCCGGCCACCGCCCAACTGTTCCGTCTGTACTTCGCCAACCTGCCGATCCCGGACGACCTCGTCGAGCACCTCGACGACGAGAAGGACTACTTCCAGATCAACACCTCGACCGGGCGGGAGTGGCGGTCGGCGTCGCTGGCCGCCCGGAAGCTCCCGTTCGACCCGAAGGACGTCGACCCCAAGCCGGCCGCCGGGGCGAACGTCATCGACTGGACGACGGGCCCGGCCGAGGTCGGGCCGGGCGCGCAACCGGTCCGCCGGGTCCTGTACAAGATCCCGTACTTCGCCAGCACCGGCCCGTTCCGCCCGCAGCCCCGCGGGGGCCCCGGGGGGCGGGACGACCGGAAGGACGACCGCCCGCCGCCCGGCGGCCCGCAGGACCGGTCGCGGACCGGCGCCTACACGGCGTGGGTGTTGAGCGGGTTCGTCGGGCCCCCGCCGCCCGGCCTGCCCCCGTCGATCACCCAGGCCCCGCCCCCGGACAGCCTCCCCCGGCTGTACATCCAGTGCGCCCGCCCGCAGGCCACGATCGACGCCGCCGTCGCGGGGTTCGCCGCCCAGCGGGACGACGACCTGGCCCGGCTCGCGGCCGACCTCCGGGAGACCCGGCAGACCCTCCGCACGCAGGTCGCGACCGTCGGGCTGGCCGCGTTCCTGGCTGTCGCCGTCGGCGCCCCGGTCCTGGTCGGCCGCGGCCTTCGCCCGGTCGGCAACCTGTCCGACGCCGTCAGCCGGGTGTCCGAGAAGGACTTCAGCCTGCCGCACGACGGGGCGGCGCTGGCCGTCGAACTGGCCCCGATCCGCGCCCGCCTGACCCAGACCCTCGACCTCCTCCGGCGGGCGTTCGCCCGGGAGAAGCAAGCCGTGGCGGACATCTCCCACGAACTCCGGACCCCGATCGCCGCCCTGATGGCGACGCTCGACGTGGCCCTCCGCAAGCCCCGCACCCCCGAGCAGTACGAGTCCACCCTGAAGGAGTGCCGGGTGATCACCGCCCAGCTCGGGCAGCTGGTCGAGCGGATCATGACCCTGGCCAGCCTGGACGCCGGCAACGACCGCACCCTGGTCTCCCGGACCGACGCCGCCGAGCTGGCCGCCGGGTGCGCCGCCGTCATCCGCCCGCTCGCCGCCGCCAACAACCTGTCCCTGACCACCCGCGTGGACGACGCCCTGGACCTGGACACCGACTCCGGGAAGCTGCGGGAGGTGCTGATGAACCTCCTGCACAACGCGGTCGAGTACAACCGCCCGGGCGGGACGATCGAGCTGACGGCCCGGCGGGACGGGGCGGAAGCGGTGTTCGAGGTCCGTGACACCGGGATCGGGATGCCGGCGGAGGTGCGGGAAAAGATCTTCGAGCGGTTCTACCGGGCCGACCCGTCCCGGCACGCGACCGGGGTGCACGCCGGGCTCGGGCTGGCGATCGTGAAGGAGTACGTGGCCCGGCTCGGCGGCACCCTGGTGGTCGAGAGCGCCCCGGGGGAGGGGAGCACGTTCCGCGTCACCCTCCCGGCCCCGCCGGCGGAGCCGTGGCCGGACGCCGTCGCCGAGACGGCCGCCGCCACCTGACCCGCGGCCGTCTCCGTGGGCCGGCGTACCCCGTCCGAGCCCGGGCGCCAGCGAGGGTCGACGCAAGACCCTCGCTGGCGCCCGGGCTCGGACGGGCACCTCCGTCGCCCCGGACCCGTCTCGACCCGCTCCGCCCGCCGGGGTACAACGTCTCCCAACCGAACGGAGGCGGCGGATGCGGCACCTCAGAATGTGGCGGGCGGCCGGGCTGGTCGCGGTGGCGGTGGCGGTCGGGTGCGGGCCGGGGAAGGAACTGCCGAGCACCGTCCCGCACCCGAAGGTCCCGCCCGGCCCGCCGCCGGACCCGTTCGGCCCGGCCCCGGCCGCGTCCGACTCGGACGCCAAAGAGGTGCTGGAGCGGGCGGTGAAGGCGATCACCGGGAACGTCCCGGGCGGGGTGAAGCGGGCCGAGGTCAGCCGGGTGAACCGGGCCGGCAAGTTCCAGACCCTCGACCGGCCGCAGATGAGCGACGCCACCAACCGACTGGACGGGGTGTGGCCGGACCGGGGGTACGCCCAGTTCGACTTCGACGGGCAGAGCGTGACCTGCCGGTTCCGTGAAGGCCAGGGCTGGCTGACCCAGGGCACGGACGTCCAGAATCAGAACCCGGCCGAGATGGCCCGGATCTTCCGCGCCGACTTCCACGCCCGGCACTGGATCCCCCTCGGGCTGACCCTCGCCGACGACAAGACCGTCGCGTTTGGGAAGGCGTCGGCCGACGGCAAGACGGCGGTGCGGATCGCCGTCGCCGGGCTGCCGGTCTTCCTGGTCACCTTCGACGACAAGACCGGGCTGCCGGTCCGGGTCGAGTACCACGGGGTCGAGAACAAGCAGACCGAGCGGGCGCACAAGGTGTGCGCGCTGGACCGCCACGACCGGCCGTACGGCGGGTACGTCCTCCCCACCGTCATGAAGCTGTACCAGAACGGCCGGCTGGTCGAGGACTGGACGACGAAGGAGTGGGACTTCCCCGAGAAGCTCGACGACGCCCTGTTCGACCCGCCGAAGTAAGGCGGCTGGCGGACGGCGCACGGCGTATGCCTGCTACCTTGGCGGGTAGCCTTGGACCGGCGGCGGGCCGGGGTCGGTGGGCCGGGCCGGCACCGCCGGCGGCCAGTCCGGGCGGTACGACGGGTACGGGGCGCCGGGCAGGTCCTTCAGCCCCGAACTCGGCCGCAGCGCCCCGCCGACCCCGATCAGCTCCGGCCGCCGGGCGACCTTGTCCGCGAACACCTCGAAGTCGCGGGTGATCTTCTCCGCCCGGGCCAGCACCCGGGCCAGCGACCCGGCCGCCTCGTCCAGGTTCTGGTACACCGCCGGGTCGGTCAGGAGCTTCTGGATCGACCCGTTCCCGCGCCCGAACGTCCCGAGCAGCCCGCGCACCTCGACCAGCGCCTTGCTCAGCTGCTCCGCCGAGTCCACGACCGAGGTGACGATCGCCTCCCCCTTCGCCGCCAGCGGCATCGTCACCGCCCGCACGTCCGCCACCACCGCGTTGGCGTTGGTGAGCACCGCGTCCAGGTTCTTCAGCGACTTCTCCGCCCCGGCCAGGAGGTCGCCGAGGGCGGTGGCGATCCGCACGATCGACACCGCCACCCCGTTCACGTTCTTCAGCAGCTCGGCGATCTGCTTGCGGTTCTCCGGGGACAGCACCTCGTTGACCGAGTCGAACGACTGGCGGGCGGACCGCAGGGTGCCGGCCACCTCCGGCTCCAGCCGGCGGACCGCCGCCCGCACGTCCTCCACCGCCGGCCGGGCCGCCCGGGCCAGGTCTTGCAGGTCGCGGATCAGGGCGCGGGCGTTCGGGCCTTCCAGCGGCTGGGCCGCGACGTGCCCGGCCGGGACCACCCCGCCCGGGGCGTCGGCGGGGGCGTCCGCCCCGAGGAAGTTCTGGATCCGCTCCAGCGTCTTGTTCGCCGCCGGGACCAGCCCGCGGACCGCCTTGAACGTCTCGGTCGCCTCGTCCAGCGCCCGCTCCAGCTTCGGCTGCACCGTCTGCATTTTCTCCAGCGTCTCGAACGCCTTCGCCACCCGCTCCAGCGACTGCTGGGCGCTCTGCAGGACCCCGGACGCCGGCGTCAGCAGGCTCCGCGGGGTGATCGGCGGCAGCCCCGGGATCTCCGACCCCGGCGGCCACCCCTCCCCGCGCGGCACCGGCCGGCCGTCCTCCCCGAGCCGGGGGATGAAGTCGACCGCCGAGTCCCCGCTCAGGAGGCCCTTGGTGATCGACGCGTCCTCGGACGTCCGCGGCAGGTACCTCCGGTCCACCCGGATGCGGACCCGGACCTGCCCGGAGTCCGGGTCGAGGTCGAGCGACTCGACGTCGCCGACGCGGATGCCGGACTTGCGGACCGGGACGCCGGGGGACAGCCCGGGGGCCTCGGGGAACAGGACGGAGTACGCGACCTTGTTCGAGAACAGCTCCGGGGCGCGGCCGAAGAACAGGACGAGGCCGGCGAGGACGGCCAGCGCCGCCGCGACGAACGCCCCAAGCCGCAGCCGCAACCCCCGCTCGGCCATGACCGCACCCCCCGGCCGGGACCCGCCGCGAATCCGGTGCCGGCGAGCGGGGGGCGTGAGCCCCCTGATCGGCCGATCAGGGGGCTCACGCCCTCCGCTCGCCGGTCACTTCCCGGCGCGGATGCGGCGGAGGATCTGCTGCTCCAGGGCGTAGTCCCGGCCGATCCGGTACCACCCGCGGGTCGGGGAGGTGTCCGGGCCGACCACCTCGAACTGGCGGTCCACCGTCGGCGCCTCCTGGAACACCGCCACCCCGGCCCGGGCCAGGGTCGGCCGGTCCAGGTCCTCCAGCTCCTTCTCCACCACCACGTACACCTGGTACCCGCCGCTCGGCCCGGCCCGGACCTCGGCGGTGGCCGTCTGCCGGACCGTCTGGAAGGTGGCCATCAGCCGGCCCCGCGGGTCGGGGTTGCCGGGCTTGAAGAACTGCTCGTACCCCGGGGCGATCCGCGGCAGGGACCGGATCCGGCCGTCGTACGGGTCCGGCGGGAGGAGGTCGAAGTAGCTGCCGAGCACGTCGATCGTCTTCTCGAACACCTCGTGGTACGCGGCCGCGGTCGGCCGCCCGGGGGACACCAGGACCGGGTTCTCGACCGGCCCGCCGGACGGGCGGGCGGGGAGCGGGTTGTCGAGCGGCGGGGCGGTCGCGCACCCGGCGGCGAGCACGGACGCGACCAGCCCGGCCGGCAGTCGGCGGCCCATCGGGTGCTCCGCGGGGGGTTACGTGGTCGGCCGGCGGGTATGCCACCGCCCGGGCCGCCCGTCAAGCGGAAGGAAATGGGTTTCCGGGCGGGCGGGGCGGGCCGTAGATTGGAGGTGTTCGGAGCCCCCGGCGTCCCGGAGACCCGCCATGCGCTGGCCCCGCCTGTTGACCGGTCCGGCCCTGCTCGCGCTCGGGCTGGCCACCGCCCTCGCCGCCGGCCAGGACCCGCAAGACCCGCCGGCCAAGGGGAAGCGGCCGCCGGTCGCCAAGAAGAAGGCCGCCCAGTCGCCCGCCGCCCGGCTGTCGGACGAGCAGACCCTGAAGCAGGCCGGGCTCGACCCGGACGACGGGCCGAAGCTGCTCGCGTACCTCAAGCAGCGGACCCTGACCGACGTCGAGCAGGGGAAGATCGAGGACATCATCCGGCGGTTCGCGGCCGACGACTTCGACGAGCGGGACCGGGCGTCGGCGGAGGTGGAGAAGGTCGGGTCGTCGGCCGTCGGCCCGCTGAAGAAGGCGGAGAAGGACCCGGACCCGGAGGTCGCGTACCGGGCCCGGCTGGCGCTGCGGCGGATGGAGAAGGTGTCGCACACCGCGTCCGCCGCGGCGGCCGTCCGGGCGGTCGCGCGGCTGAAGCCGGAGGGGGCGGCGGCCGCCCTGATCGGGTACCTCCCGCTGGCCGACAGCGAGGCGGTCGCGGACACCATCCGGGAGGCCCTGGTGGCCCTGGCCGTGGCCGACGGGAAGGCCGACCCGGCGCTCGTCGCGGCCCTCACCGACGCCTCCGCGGCCCGCCGGGCGGCCGCTTACGTCGCGCTGACCGAGGGCGGGGACGGCGACGAGCGGATCCGGGTCCAGGACGCCTACCCGAAGGTGCGGAAGGCGGTCCTGGCGGAGGCCGACCCGGAGGCGAAGTTCGCCGGGCTGTGGGCGCTGGCGGTGGTCACCCGGGAGAAGGAGTACGTGCCCGAGCTGATCCGGCTCGTCCCGGCGGTCGGCCGCGGCCGGCTCTGGCAGGTCGAGGACCTGCTGCTCCAGCTGGCCGGCGCCCACCCGCCGGGCGGGCGGTTCGGGAGGTCGGCGGACTCGGTGGCCAAGGCGTCCGACGCCTGGCTCGGGTGGTGGAAGGAGAAGGGGGGGAAGGCGGACCTGGCCGGGCTGGTGTTCGCCCCCCGGGTCCGCGGGTTCACCGACATCATCGAGATGGACAACCGGAGCGGGACCGGCCAGAACCGGGTGGTCGGCCTCGGGCCGGACATGCGGGAGCGGTGGCGGTTCACCGGGCTGGGCTTCCCGACCGACGTCCGGGTCGCCCCGAACGGGAACGTGTGGGTGGCCGAGATGAACACCAACCGGGTGACCGAGCGGGAGCCGACCGGGGCGGTGGTGACCACCCGGAACGTGCCCAACCAGCCGGTCAACCTGGACCTCCTCCCGGACGGCGGGATGCTGGTCACCTGCAAGGACCGGCTGGTGCGGTTCGACAAGGACGGGAACCAGTCGCTGCTGATGCAGCGGCCGAACTACGACATCCAGGCCGGCCGCCCGCTGCCGAACGGGGAGGCGGTGTTCGTCACCAACTACTACGTGAACCCGAACCAGCCGGCCCCGCCGCCCCGGCCGGGCCAGGGCCCGCCGCAGAACTTCTTCCGGCTGGACGGGAAGGGGGTCGAGGTCAAGTGGGCCGACCCGAAGAAGCAGGCGACGATCGGGAACGTGTACATGATGCAGGCGATGGGGGTGGTCGGGGAGGACCGGGTGCTGGTGTGCGAGCAGGACCTCTCGAACCGGGGCCGGGTGATCGACCAGGTGGCCGAGTACGAGGTGAAGACCGGGAAGCAGGTGTGGAAGTACGAGTGCCCCCCAAACTCGGGCCCGTCCTCGGCCCAGCGGCTGGCGAACGGGAACACCCTGATTTGTCTGATGAACCAGAACCGGCTGATCGAGGTGGACACGTCCGCGAGCCCGGCCGGCGAGATCGTCTGGGAGTACCAGGCGAAGGACAACCTGCAGGTCGGCCGGGCGTACCGCCGGTGACCCGCGGCACCCCCGAGCGGGGGGCGCGAGCCCCCTGTGTGCCGGCATAACACAGGTGGCTCACGCCCCCCGCTCGGACCTACCCCTTCACCGCCCCGGCACCACCCACTCTACTTTCAACCGGTACACCACCACCCGCAGCCGCGGCCGGTCGCGCCGGCCGACCGGCACGTCGCCGCCGTACAGGCTCGGGACCGTCTGCCCGGACACCCCGTCGTCCCACACCAGGTCCGCGACCGGCTCCGCGACCCCCGGCGGCGGGCGGGACGGGAATCGCTCGAGGTCCGGCCGGTGCAGGGACCCGTCGTCCGGGAAGTCCGGCCGCACGAGCAGGTCGCCGGGCCGCAGCACCCGCCCGGGGTACGCCGCCTCCATCCCCGCCCGCTCGCAGTAGAACTGGAACCCCCAGTGCCCGACGTACCAGACGGTCGCGCCCGGCGGCCGGTCGGCGGCGACGGCCGCGGCCCGCTCGGCGCACCACTTCTCCGGGTAGGCGTCGAGGGTGTCGAGGGCGGCGACCGCGACCCCGGCGGCAACCCCGAACCGGACGACCCACCGCGGCGGCCGCCGGCCCGGCCGGCGCCGGGCGGCGCGGGCCGCGACCAGCGCCCCCACCACGACCAGCCCGATCACGCGCCGGGCCGCCGGGAACGGCGTCAGGGCGAAGTACCCGGCCAGCTCGATCAGCAGCCACCCGGCCAGGAACACGGACGCCCGGTCGCGTCGCAAGGCCGCGCACCCGGCGCACCCGGCGAGCACCAGCCACCCGGACGTCTGCCAGAACGCGGCGACAGCGCCCCACGGGCACGGCACGAACACGACCAGCGCGAACCCGACCGCCCACGCCGCCGCGGCGCCGGCAACGACGCGCCGCGGGGCGCCCAGCGCCCCCGCCGCGACCAGCCCGACCCCGACCCCGAGGCACCCGAGGTGGCCGGCGAGCCCCGGGGCGAGGTCCGCCTTCGCCCGCAGCAGCGCGGCCAGCGGCCCCTCGCCCGGCTCGGCGGTCGGCTCCTGCTTCCGGGCGTGGTGGGCGAAGTGCGACTCGCCGTACTTCGCGGCCATCACCTGTTCCCACCCGACGAACCCGGCCACGGCGACCCCGACCGCGACCGCCGCCAACCCGACCCGCCGGTGCGTCAGCCCGTACCACCCGACCACCGCCGGGACGAGCAGGCCGGTGTACTTCGTCTGCGCCGCCAGCGCGCCGAGCACCCCGGCCGCGGCCGCGAGCCGCCACGACCCGCGGTCCGCCGCCCGGGCGAACACCGCCACCGCCGCCAGCCCGAGGCCGACGGCCGGCACGTCGAGCATCAGGTTGACCAGCGGCAGCACCGCCGGCGACAGCACGACGAGCGGCAGGAGGCGGGTGCCAGTCGCCCCGGCGAACCGGCGGAGCAGGTCGCCGGCCGCCCACGCGAACGCCCACACGAACGGGAACAGCCACAGCTTCAGCGCCCAGACGTGCTCGCCGAACGCCGCGACACCAAGGGCGAGCCAGTACGGCACGACCGGCGGGGCGAGGACGGTCATCGCCGGCTGCGGGGCGGCGTACCAGAACGCCTCGAAGCCGTACGGGTCGAGCGGGTTTGATGCGATGTGGCGGGCGTACATCAGGTACGCGGTGTCGTCGACCGCGACCGGCTTGGGCGCGTTCACCGAGGTGACGAGGAGGGCGAGGAAGACGGGCGACCGGAGGAGGCGAGGGCGGCGGGGCGGGTCCGGGTGGGAGGCGGGCGGCATGGGTGCTAAAATACCGGCGGCCGAGGCGAGTTCCACACCACAGGGCGACCGGTGACCGACCCCCAGCACGACCCGCGCCGGGCCCTGTCCGCGTACCTGCTCGGCACCGTGGGGTTCGACGCCCTGTCCGCCCTCCAGCGGCGGCTCGCGTACGAGGCCGGCGGGCCGCGGCCGGTGGCGTCCGTCGTCGTGTGCGACCACCCCGCCGGGATCACCGTCGGCCGGGAGGGGAGCCGGGCGCACATCCGCCCCAGCCCCGAAGAGTTGCACGCCCGCGGGTGGCCGGTCCGGTGGGTGTCGCGCGGCGGCGGGGCGGTGCTCCACACGCCCGGGCAGGTCGCCTGCTACCCGGTGCTGCCGCTCGCCGACCTCGGCCTGACCCCGGCCGGGTACGTCGCCGAGCTGCAGGCCGTCGGGGTCGAGCTGCTCCGCGGGTACGGCGTCCCGGCCGCGGCCGACCCGGACCACCCCGGCGTCCGGGCGAACGGCCGGCGGGTGGCCCACGTCGGGGTCGCGGTCCGCGCGGGGGCGACGTCGTTCGGCCTGGTCGTCAACGCCGACCCCGACCTCCGCCCGTTCCGCGACGTCCGGTGCGACGGCGACCCCCGGCCGATGACCTCGATCGCCCGCGAGTCGTCGCACCGGGTGACCGTCCCCGGCGTCCGCCAGCGGCTCGTCGAGCTGGTCGCCGCCCGGTTCGGGTTCGACCGGGTTTCCGTCTTCCACCACCTTCCCGGGGCCTTGCCCCGACCGACGCCCCATGCTGCCGCTCACCGTTCTTGACGCGCCGCCCGTCCCGCCGCGGACCGGCGGCCGGCTCCCCGGGTGGCTGAAGCGGCCGCTCCCGGCCGGGGACGGGAACGCGTACACCCGCCACCTGCTCGACGACCTGCGGCTCGAAACCGTGTGCGAGAACGCGAAGTGCCCGAACCGGCCGGAGTGCTGGTCGCGGCGGGCGGCGACGTTCATGGTGCTCGGGAACGTCTGCACCCGGCCGTGCAGCTTCTGCTCGGTGCCGAAGGGAGAGCCGCTGCACGTCGAGGACGACGAGCCGGCCCGGGTCGCGGAGGCGGCCGTCCGGCTCGGGCTGAAGCACGTCGTCATCACCAGCGTGACGCGTGACGACCTGCCGGACGGCGGGGCCGAGCACTTCGCCCGCTGCATCCGCGCGGTTCGTGACCGCCTGCCGGGGGCCGGGGTCGAGGTGCTGACCCCGGACTTCCTCGGCGACCCTGCCGCCATCGACCGGGTGACCGACGCCCGCCCGGACGTGTTCAACCACAACCTCGAAACGGTGCCGCGGCTGTACCGCGTCGCCCGCGGCCGGGCCGAGTACCGCCGCAGCCTCGACCTGCTCGACCGGGTGAAGCGCCGGGACCCGGGCGTCGTCACCAAGGCGGGGCTGATGCTCGGCATCGGGGAGACGGTCGACGAGCTGTTCGACGTGCTCGCCGACCTGCGGGCGGTCGGGTGCGAGGTGGTGACGCTCGGGCAGTACCTGGCCCCGACGCTGAAGCACAGCATCCCGGTCGCCCGGTACGTCCCGCCGGAGGAGTTCGACGCCCTCGCGGCGAAGGCCCGGCTGCTCGGGTTCCGGAAGGTGGTGGCCGGGCCGTTCGTGCGGTCGAGCTACCACGCCGACGACATGGTGCCGGCGTGAGGGCGGCGGTCGCGCTACCGGACCTGGGGGCGGCGCGGGCGACGTTCAGCCTGTGGCACGTCCGGCCCGGGGACCGGGTGTACGAGGGCGACCGGGTGGCCGAGGTGCTGATCCCCGGGGCCGCGGTGGACGTCCACGCCCCGGCCGACGGGGTGCTGGCGGAGCAGGCGGCGTTCCCGCAGGACGTGGTGTCGGCGGGGCAGGTGCTGGGGTGGATCGAGGCGGAGTCCTGACCATGCCGGCGCCGGCGTTCCTCTCGTTCGACGGCCTCGACGGCACCGGGAAGTCGACCCAGTGCCGGCTGCTGGTGGACTGGCTCGCCGGGCAGAAGGTGCCGGTCACGGCGTGCGCCGACCCGGGCGGGACGGCCGTCGGGCAGGAGCTGCGGAAGCTGGTGCTGTTCGGCCGGGAGCACCGGATCGCGACGGCGACCGAGGCGCTGCTGTTCATGGCGTCGCGGGCGCAGCTGGTGGACGAGGTGATCCGGCCGGCCCTGGACCGCGGCGAGGTGGTGGTGTCCGACCGGTTCAGCCTGGCGAACGTCGTCTACCAGGGGCACGCCGGCGGGATGGACGCGACCAGGCTGTGGGCGGTCGCGGACGTGGCGACCGGCGGGCTGGAGCCGGACCTGACGCTGGTGTTCGACGCCCCGCTGGAGGTGACGCTGGCCCGCCGGACGCGCGACGCCGACCGGCTGGAGGAGCGCGACCGGGAGTACCAGCAGGCGGTGCGGCGGGGGTTCGTGTTCGAGGCCGGCCGGCGGCCGGACCGCCACCGCATCGTCGACGCCACCCCCGACCCGGACGCGGTGCAGCGGGCCGTCCGCCGCGAGGTCGCCCGGCTGCTGGCGGGGCGCGGGTGGGACGTCCGCGAGGAGACCGTTTAGCCGCGACCCGAAGGGGAGCGTGCGGAAGGAGCCACATGTCCTGGGACCGGGTCCGCGGGCACGCCGGGCCGAAGGCGACGTTCCGGGCGGCGTTCGACCGCGGCCGGCTCGGCCAGGCGTACCTGCTCGTCGGCCCGGACGGCGTCGGTAAGCGGCGGTTCGCCCGCGAACTCGCCAAGGCCCTCCTCTGCGACCGCCCCCCCGCCCCGCTCGCCGCCTGCGACTCGTGTCCGGCGTGCGCCCAGGTCGAGGCCGGCACCCACCCGGACGTCCTGTCGCTCCGCACCCCCGAGGGGAAGCACGAGCTGCCGGTGGACGAGATGCGGGCGTTCTGCGCCCGGCTCGCCCGCACCCCCGTCCGCGGCGGGCGGAAGGTCGGGGTCGTCGAGGACGCGGACGACTTCAACGCGGAGGCGGCGAACGCCTTCCTGAAGGCGCTGGAGGAGCCGCCGCCGGGGGCGGTGCTCCTGCTCGTCGCCACCGGCACCGACCGCCAACTGCCGACGGTCCTGTCCCGCTGCCAGGTGGTGCGGTTCGGCCCGCTCGCCCCCGCCGACGTTGCCGCCGTGCTCGCCGAACGCGGGGTCGAGGACCCGGCCGTGCGCGACCGCTTGGCACGGCTGTCGGGCGGCAGCGTGTCGCGGGCGCTGGCCCTGGACGACGACGCGATCGGGGCGGTGCGGGAGGAGTTGGTCGGCGGGCTGACCGCGGACCGGCCGAACTTCGCGCGGATGGCGGAGGCGTGGGGCCGGTTCGTCGAGGACGCCGGGAAGGACACCGCCGCCCAGCGGGCCCGGGCGTCGGCGGTGGTCGGGTTCCTGGTGGACGCCCTGCGGCAGGCGCTGCGGCTGGCGGCCGGGGCGGCGGTGCCGGACCTCGACCCGGCGGACGCGGCCCGGCTGACGGCGTTCGCGGCGAAGCACGGCCCGGACCGGTTGCTGGAGCTGGTCGAGAAGTGCGTCGAGGCGGACTACCGGGTCGAGCGGCGGGTGCAGCTGGTGCTGGTGATCGAGTCGGTGCTGGAGCAGTTCACCCGCAAGCCGGGCTGAGCGGCGAACCCGGAGCGTCAGCGACGGGGTGGGTCGCACCCCGGGTCGGGCAACACCCCGTCGCTGACGCTCCGGGTTCGCCCGGCATCGGCGACGCCGTCTACCGCCGCTTCCACTCCGCCCCGCCCTTCCACGCGATCGTCTTCCCGCGGTCCCCGAGCGTCCCGGTGTACCCCGGCTCCCACCCCTGCAGGATCGACACCTTGTCGGCCTCGGTCAGGTGGGCCGACGCCAGGTCCCCGCGCTCGTTCACCAGCAGCAGCACCCGGCCGTGCTGGAAGATCGCGCACGGCTGGTCCAGCTTCCCGCCGTTGAACCACTCCCCGGCCCACCCGGGGGCGTCCTTCTGGGCCGCCGACGCCGCCCCGCCGAGCGCGAACAGCCCGCCGGCCGCGGCCACCGCCTTCGCCGCCGCGCGGCGGTCCAGCTTCTTCCCCATCGGACGGCCCCCGGAAGTACGTCGTGGTGATGCCCGGCGGTCGGGCCGCCGGGACACCACCAGCGTACCCCATCCGCGGCCGGTGGGAACTGGGATTGGAACGGGGCGCGGCGGAAGCTATGCGGCGGGCATGAAGCGGGTCGTCGCCGTCGCCGCGCTGGCGTGCCTGTCAGGGTGCAGCAACGCCCCGGTGGCCGGGTTCCTCGACGTCGTCGCCCCGAGTAAGCCGGTCGGCCCGCGGCCCCCGGACCGGCCCCGGCCCGACCCGGCCGGCGACAGCATCCCGCCGCGCCCGGACCTGCTCCCGCCCGTCGGCCCGCCGGCCCCGGGCGGGAACTGACGGCTACCCTGCTGGTAGGTCGGGCTGTGCCCGACACCGGGGCGGACGTCGGGCACAGCCCGACCTACCACCGGTCAGCCCGCCTTGTTGGGAACGTCCGCTCCCAGCCCGGCGACCACCTCCGCCCACTCCTTCCGCCACGCCGCGAACGCCGCCCGCCCGGCCGGCAGCTTCGCCCGGGCCGCCCGCACCAGCCCCTCCACCCCGCGCTCTACCCGCAGCCAGTCGGCCGGGGCGGCCAGCCGAACCCGGTCCTTCAGCGCGGCGAGCCGGTCCACCCCGACGGCCGCGTCCTGCACCTCCCCGAGCAACTCCTGCACCCGCTCCACCGCCGGGTAGGCGGCCTCCCGGGCGGCCGGCGGCAGGCAGTCGGCGAACAGCTCCAGGGCGTACCGCAGTCGCTTCCCGAGGATGCGGAGCTGGTGCAGGTCGGCCGGCTCGGTCGGGTTCGCGGCGGCGGCGGCGGTGAACGCCCGCAGCAACTCGCCGAACTGCGCCGCGGCCAGGACGCCGAGGGTGGACGGCGCCTCGCCGTCCGGCTCGCGGACCAGGCTCGGCAGGTCGTCGGCGACCTCCGCGAACCCCGGCCCGGCGGCCGCGGCCGCCTCCGCCAGCCGCCGCTGGGCGGCCGCCCGCTCGCCGAACGCGTACCCGGCGAGGAAGTCGCGGGCGGGCCGGCCGTCCGGCCCGGCGAGCGGCTTCGCCCTGGCCAGCCCGAGCCGGAACACGTCCCAGTCGCGGGCGTCCCCGGCCGCCCGGCGGATCGTCCGCAGGTGGTGCTTCGCCGCCCGCAGGGCTTTCCGCGGCAGGCAGCCCCCGAACGCCCGCAGGGCGGCCGCCGCCCGCCGCGTCCCGACCCGCAGCTGGTGGACGTGCTCCGGGTCGTGGTACGGCTTCTCGACCGCCAGCGGCAGGTACTGCCGGACGATCCGGAACCGCGCCCCGAGCACCACCAGGGCCGCCTCGTCCACCGGCATGTCGGGGGTCAGCCCCGCGACCCACTTCCCGTCGGCCATGATCGCTCTCCGCCCGCTGGTGGCACAGGTCTCCGACCTGTGCAAGCGGCCACAGGTCGGAGACCTGTGCCACGAGTTCCGGAACCACCCACAACGGTCACGCCCCGTACAGCTCGGCCACCCGCGCCGACTGCTGCCGCTCGGCCAGCCAGTCCGCGACCTCCTTCGTCTCCGCCAGCAGCGCGTCCACCCGCCCGCGCTCGTCCCGCAGGGCGGCCGCGATCTCGGCCGGCACCGGCAGGTACACCCGGTCCATCTCGGCCGCCACCCGCGCCCCGAGCTTCTCCCGGAACCGGTCGCGGATCGCCGGCCACCGCACCGGCAGCAGCATCACGATCAGCATGTGCAGGACGACGAGCACCACGAGCGGGATCAGCACCACCAAGGCCAGCTCGAACAGCCCGGGGACGTGCTGCTCGACGATGAACTTCCACAGCAGGATGCCGGCGGTCGCTACCAGCGACACCTCCGGCAGGCTGTTCGCAAGGACGGTCAGCGTCCCGCGCAGCCCCCGCCGCCACCCGGTCGGGTGCGCCGCCTCCCGCTCCACCTCGGTCAGGGCGTCGATCAGCCCGCGGGTCACGCGATCGCGCCAGTCCATCCGCCCGACCGCCGCCGTCGGCTCGTTCAGAAGCCCGAGCGGGAACCCCTTCTGGTCCGCCTCCACCAGCAGCCGGTTGACCAGGGCCGCCGTCCGCTGGTCGAGCACCCGCTCGCCGGCCGTCCGGGCGCACTCCTGGACGAACGCCCCGAGGTTCCACTCGACCGGCGTCTCGACCCGCGCCCCCGGGAGGATGCGGCCGGCGAACGGGATGCGGTCCCGCAGGCTGCTCCGGGAGTACCGCATCCGGGTGGTGAGCCGCAGATACCCGGCCATCAGCCCGCGGTACCGCCGCTGGTCCTCGACGCTGAAGTGGTGCTCGACCTCCGTCTGGTACGGCTCCAGGGTGCCGACCAGCACGTCCGCCTGCACGTCCGCCTCGTCCGCCAGCACCCGCCGCCACGCCGCCTGCACCTTCTCCGCCTCGGCCGACAGGTCCGGCGGGCGGGCCGCGTCGACCGCCCGGGCGGCGGTGGCCAGCAGTTGCCCGACCCCGCGGGCCTTCACCGCCTCGATCTCCAGCCGGGTGAGGCCGAGTTCGAGCCAGTTCCGCAGGAGGGCGAACTGCTCCCCGTCCGGCAGGTCCGGCGGCGCGGGCGGGGGCCACGCCCCGGACTTCACCGCCGCGTCGAGCCACGCCTGGGCGGTGGTGCGGAACAGGAGCGGGCTTGCGAAGCCTTCCTCCTTGAGGTCCTTGAGGAGGTCCTCGTCCGGCCGCAGCCCGCTCTCGCCGGTGACGCACCGGTCCCACTTGTTCAGCACGAACGCGAACGCCCGCCGGCCGCGCTGCTCCTTGAACAGGTCCCACCCGAGCCGGTCGTGGTACTTCTCCTGCGACCCGACGTACAGGACGACGTCGGCGATCGGCAGCAGGGCTTTCAGCTTGTCCCGGTTCGACAGGTCGTTGGAGTCGAGGTCCGGGGTGTCCACCACCACCTTCTGTTCGAGGCCGGGCCGGTCGTGCTGGACGAGCTTGCACAGCCGCAGGGCCGGGTCAAGGCGGTCAGGGCGGACCGAGTGGTGGAAGTACACGACCGGGTCGCGGGTGGTCGGGCGGGTGAACGCGGCCTGCGCGACCGGGGCGCCGGCCAGCGCGTTGAACAGGGTGGACTTCCCGACCCCGGTCCCGCCCATGAGCATGACGACGAGCAGCGGGCGGTCGACGTCCAGCGCCTCGGCCTGTCGGCGGAGGTCGTCGGCCAGCCCTTCGAGTTCGGCCCGCTGGAGCATGCCGAGGGGGAACCGGCGGCGAGCGTCGAGCCACGCCCGGGTCTGCCGCTCCAGCCCGCGCAGCAGCGGGGCCAGGGTGCGGAGCAGCGGCTCGGCTGGGGCTTCGGGTGCGGTGTCGGTCATGCGGTCTCCGGCGAGCGGGGGGCGTCAGCCCCCTGATGCGCGGGCGGCTCAGGGGGCTGACGCCCCCCGCTCGCCGGGGTCGCCGCCCACCCCGCGGCCTTCGCCCGGACGCGCTCGTCCAGCTTCCGGATCGTTTCCGGCACCCGGCGGAGCACCTGCTGCAGCTTCTCGATCGACGACCCGCCGGTCGCCGGCCACTCCGCCAGCCACCCGGCCAGCGGCGCGGTCAGGACGGTCGTGACCAGCTCCTCGCGCTGGCTCCGGACGCGACCCCGGACGCCCTCGACCACCCCGCGGACGGCCAGTTCTGCCGCTTGGTGCGTCGCCGACACCCCGAGCGGGATCAGGAGCAGGAGCGACCACCCCGGCGGCCACGTCAGGGCCAGGATCCCGCCGACCACCGCGAGGTCGGTCGCGAGCTTCCCGCCGCGGAGCGTGTACAGCAGGGCCGGGTTCTGGTCCAACGTGTCCACCAGCCGCTTCCCGGCCCGCTCCAGCTCGTCCGTCTCCTTCAGCTCGAAGTCGCGGAACTGCCCGGCGAACCGCTCCCGGGCCTGCGGCCCGAGTTCGCCGTCGAACCGGACGGCGATCGCCTTCCACACCGGGTGCGTCGAGGCGCGCCGCAGGGCCTCCGCGTGGAGCCGGTCGAGCCACCCGGCGAGGGCCGCGGTCAGCACCGTCTGCTCCGGCAGGTTGTACACCTCCGGGCGGGACACGAGCTTGCCGACGTAGTCGCGGGTCCACCGGTACGGGGCGCGGGCGAGCCACGTCAGCCCGCCGACGAGCCGGCCGGCTCCCGGCAACTCCAGCCGGTCCATCAGCTCGTCGCGGTACCGGTCGATCCGGTGGAACTGCTCGCCGGACAGGAACTCCTTCCGGTAGCGGTCCTCGAACTCCGCCCGCCCGGCGGTCACGGCCGCCTTCCAGGCGTCGAACTCGGCCAGGTCGCGGCGGGCCACGTCGAGCAGCCCGTCGCCGGCGGTGCTGAGGTACTTCGTGGCGTTGGTCACCGTCCGGAGGCGGGCGGCGGTGTCGCCCCCGGCCTGCGCCAGCACCTGGTTCAGGAGCGGGACGCGGTGCTTCATCCCGGCGCCGGCCGGGTCGGTCCGCTCGGCGTGCGGCATGTGCGGGAAGGCGAGGACCGGGACCGCCGGGGCGGACCCGTCCGGCAGCTTCGGGAGGCGGCCGAGGATCTCCTGGCGGAAGTGCTCGGCGAGCGCGGCCGCGTCCGCCTCGCGCACCTTGGTGAGCACCACCACGACGGCCTTCCCGGCCTTCACGAGCAGGTGCAGGAACTGGGTCGGGACCTCGTCGTTGTACCGCTCGTCCGACGCGACGTAGACGATCACGTCGGCGAGGGCGGCGACCTCCATCAGCCGGCTGACGTACCCGGCGGACGCCCACGTCGTCATGTCCGGGCAGTCCCAGATGACGAAGTCGCCGAGCGGGGACTCGCCGTCGCCGGGGACGCGCTTGACCTGGTACACGTCCTCGTCGGCGTTCGCCGGCTTGTCGCCGGCGAGGCGGTGGAGCGGGCCCATGAACCCGATGTACGTCGGCCAGTGGAGCGCCGGGCCGGGCGGGAGGAAGGCGGTCGGGTGGCGGGTGTACCCGGCCTGCGGGTTCGCCTCGGCGACGACCGCCCCGGCGAGGAAGTTGACGACGGTGCTCTTCCCGGCCCCGGCCCCGCCGACGACGGCGACGTGGAGCGGGCGGGCGGGTTGGCCTTCGAGGAACGGGCCGATCACGTTCCGCGTCAGGGCCGACGCCAGCCGCAGGGTGCCGGCGTGGGCGGCCAGGTCCGGCTGCCGGCGGCAGTGGTCTTCGAGCCAGCGGAGGTCGTCGGCCAGCTCCCCGACGGCGGACCGGTGGTCGGTAGGTTCCATCCCGTCAGTTTCGAGGTTCGCGCGGCGGGTTTCAAGGCGACCCCGGCGGCCCCCGGTGGGGCCGAGCCGTCACGACCGGAACGCCGCCGGGCCGCCGGCGTGCGGGGGGCGGTCCACGGCGAACGCGGCCGGCGGGACGCAGGTCGGCCGGCCGGTGACGAGTTCGGTGACCAGCCGGGCGGTGCCGATCGAGAGCTGCACCCCGGCGCGGAAGTGGCCGGCGGCGACGAGGAGGTTCTTCATTCCCGGGACGGGACCGATGAACGGCAACCCGTCCGGCGACCCCGGCCGCAGCCCGGCCCACGTCGCCTCCACCTCCGCGCCCCGCAACCCCGGGACGAGCGAGCACGCGAAGGCGGTCAATTCCCGGACCGCCTCCGGGGTGTTCGCCTTCTCGAACCCCGCCTCCGGTTCTTCCGTCGAGCCGATCAGCACGTGCCCGTCGGCCCGCGGCACGAGGTACCGCTTGCCGAGCATCAGGACGCGGGTGAACGCCGGGGCCGGCGTCTTCAGCAGCACGATCTGCCCGCGAACCGGGTGGACGCCGCGCCCGGTCCACGCCCCGGTGGCGAGCAGCACCCGCCCGGCTCGGTCCCGCGGCACGCTCTCCACCGGCGTGTGCGGACGGAGGTTCACCCCAACCCGCCGACACGCCTCGACCAGCGCTCGCAGGTGCCACGGGTTCCGCACCTGGGCACAGCCCGGCAGCAGGTACGGTTCCCCGGGCACGTCCCCGACCGCCGGCTCGACCTTCCGCAACCCCTCCCGCGTCAGCCGCTCGAACGCGATCCCCTCGTTCCGCCACACCGGCAGCACGTCGGCCGCCTCCCCCGGGTCGAGGAACTCGACCCCGCCGCACCGGAGGTAGCCGTTGTCGATCCCGGTCAGCTCACGCAGCTCGGCCGAGAAGGCGGGGAACCGCTCCGACCCGATCGCCCGCAGCACGTCGATCGGCGTCGCCGCGCCGGCGGGGTTCCCCGGCGGGATGATCCCGGCCCCGGCCCACGACGCCTCCTTCCCGAGGTCGCCGCGGTCGAACACCTCCACCGCCAGCCCGGCCCGGGCCAGGAAGTACGCGCACGTCAGCCCGATGATCCCGCCGCCGATCACCGCCACGTCCGGGTGCTTCGCCATGCCGTGATTGTACGGCCGCCCGGTTGCCGTTGACGCCGCCGCCGGCCGCCGGCATACCCGCCGGCCGTGTCCGTATCACGTACTGCCGAAGCGGGGGGTGTGCGATGCTCCGGGTCGCGCGACTGCTGGGGGTGGCGGGGATGACGCTGGCGCTGGCGGTGACGGCCCCCGGGGCGAACCCGGCCCCGGCCGACGACCTGGCCGCCCTCCAGGGGAACTGGAAGCCGCTCCAGTGCGAGTACGAGGGCGAGCCGCAGATGCCGGCCGACCTGATGAAGCAGGTCACCACCGTGTTCGACAAGTCGGAGTACCACCTGTACTTCGTGGACAAGGACAAGGGTGGGCAGCCGAAGGTGCTCCGACTGGCGATGGCGACCGTCGCCCTCGACCCGTCCACGAACCCGAAGACCATCACGTTCACGTTCGCCGACGGGCCGATGAAGGGGGAGAAGCGGCACGGCGTCTACGAGCTGGCCGGGAACCAGCTCAAGCTCTGCTACGGCCCGGCCGATAAGCCGCGGCCGAACGTGTTCGCCGCCCCGGCCAAGAGCGGGTACTTCCTGGAGACGTGGGCCCGGCAGGCGAAGTGACCGCGGCCGGGCGGGCCGGTGCGTACAATTCCCCGGCCCGAACCCCGCCGCGTGCCGGGGTGTCCAGCCGGGCATGATCGCCGCCGCCGACCCACCCGCCGAACCCGCCCTCATGGACGCCCACACCCTCGACCTGCTCGGGTTCGACAAGGTGCGCGAGCTGCTGGCCGGGTACGCCGCGTCGGCCCTCGGCCGCGACCTCGCCCGCCGGGTCGAGCCGTCCACCGACGTCGCGGAGGTCCGCCGCGAACTCGGCCTGACGACCGAGATGGTGACCGCCCTCGGCCTCGGCCAGGCCCCGCCGTTCACCGGCCTGCACGACGTCCGCCTGCTCGCCCGCCGGGCCGCGATCGGCACCATGCTCACCCCCGAGCAGTTGGTCGACGTGGCCGAGACCCTGAACTGCACCGGGGCGATCTACCGCTACCGGGGGCGCCTGTCCGAACACCTCGCCGGGCTGATCGAACTCCTCGCCGGGGTCGAGGACCTGGGGACGGTCGGGAAGTCGATCGGCGGGTGCATCGACGCCCGCGGGCACGTCCTGGACATGGCCAGCCGCGACCTCGCCGCCGTCCGCCAGAAGCTGTACGACCTGGACGAGCGGGTGAAGTCCGAGGTCCGCCGGCTGCTGAACAACCCGGAACTCCGCAAGATCCTCAGCTACCCGAACGCCACCGTCCACGGCGACCACTACGTCCTGCCGGTCGCGGCGAACCACCGGCACAAGGTGCAGGGCGTGGTCCACCGGCTGAGCGGGACCGGCGAGACGGTGTTCATCGAGCCGGCCTCGATCGCCAACCTGAGCGTCGAGCGGGTCGGGCTGAAGGCGGACGAGGACCGGGAGGTGAAGCGGGTCCTGCGCCGCCTGTCCGGTGAAGTCGGGCGGGTCGCGAAGCCGCTCTGCTACGCCCTCGACGTGATCGCCAAGCTCGACCTCGTCACCGCCCGCGCCCGGTACAGCCGCGACTTCGACATGGACCCGCCGGACGTGAACGCCGACGGCCGGCTCTGGCTCCGGAACGCCCGCCACCCGCTGCTCGAAGCCCTCTTCCGCAACGACCCGCCGCCCGACTCACACCCGCCCGCCGCCCGCAAGGTCGTGCCGATCGACGTCCGGCTCGGGATCGGGTTCAACCTGCTGGTCATCACCGGCCCGAACACCGGCGGGAAGACGGTCACGCTGAAGACGACGGGGCTGCTGTGCCTGATGGCGCAGTGCGGGATGCACATCCCGGCCGGCGAGGGCAGCCTGGTCCCGGTCTTCCGGCACGTCTTGGCCGACATCGGGGACGAGCAGAGCCTGGAACAGTCGCTCAGCACGTTCAGCTCGCACGTCACCCGCATCGCCGCCATCTTCGACACCGCCACCTCCGACAGCCTGGTGCTGCTCGACGAACTCGGGGCCGGGACCGACCCGACCGAGGGGGCGGCGCTGGGCCGGGCGATCCTCGACCAGCTCGACCGGGTCGGCTGCCGGGCGATCGTGACCACGCACCTCGGCGACCTGAAGACGTACGCGTTCAACAACGAGCGGGCGGAGAACGGGGCGGTCGAGTTCGACGTGGAGACGATGCGGCCGACGTACCGGCTGCACGTCGGCCAGTTCGGGATGAGCAACGCCCTGAAGATCGCCCGCCGGCTGAAGCTGCCGCGCGAGCTGCTGAAGCGGGCCCACAAGTACCTGAAGCGGCGGAAGGGGAAGTCCGGCGAGCTGGCCCGGCTCCAAGAATTGAGGGTGGAGGCGGAGCAGGCGAAGGTCGAGGCGCTGGCCGCGAAGCAGGCGGCGGACAAGGAGAAGGGCGAGTTCGAGCGGCGGCGGACGGCCCTGGACCGCGAGGCGGCCGAGAAGGCGGCGCTGACCGAGCTGCGGGCCGGGCTGAAGCCCGGGACGGTGGTGCGGGTGACCCGGTTCGACAAGACCGGCAAAGTCGTCCGGGTGGACGCGAAGAAGCAGACGGTGAAGGTGAGCGTCGGGATCGGCGAGTGGGAGGTCCCGTTCGACGAGATCTTCCCGGCGTGACCGGAAAGTAGCAGGCACACGCCGTGTGCCGTCCGCGTGGGGAACGGGACGGTGGACGGCACACGGAGTGTGCCTGCTACTTTGTCACCGGCCCTTCAGGTCGATGTCGTAGGCGACCGCCTTGGCGTCGGCCGGCACGACCAGTTCCAGCCCGCTCCGGGCCGCGTCCTGGTACCGGTTCGGCAGGAAGCTGACGGCCGGCTTCCCGTCCATGTTCGGTGCGACCCTCCAGCAGTCCACCCGCAGCACGTACCGCCCCGGCAGGAGCCCGTCGCCCGGGGCGAACGTCGCCGCCCGGTAGTTCCCGGCCGCGTCGAACTCGGCGGTGCCCGGCCGGGACGGCCCGCCGTCACCCGTCGCCTCGGTGTTGAAGTAGATGAACCCCGGGCCGGGCACCGGCCCGCCGTCCAGCGTCACCCGCCCCGACACGGGCACGCACCGCGGGCCGTCGGCGCACCCGGCCAGCACGCAGACCCACCCGGCGATCAGCCGCCGCGCGCTCGCGGTCATCGGGCACCGTCCGGTCAGTTCAGGTTCGCCGCCTCGCCGCCGGCCCGCGTCCCGAGGCCGTTGTACACCCGGAAGTCGATCGCCGTCGGGACGAACCGGACGCTCCCGTCGCCCAGCGCGAAGTTCGCCCCGCCGGGGTGCACGCTCTTGAACCCGCACGTCCGGAACCAGTTCGCGTCCACCGCCGACTCCATGAGGTTCAGCGGGATCGACGTGCCCGAGAGCGGGAAGTTCTGGCTGAACAGCCCCATGAAGGTGCAGTGCGCCGGCAGCGTCTCCCCGACCAGGAACGTGCCGGACAGCCCGTCGGAGACGTCCCGCACCCGGACCGACCGGGCCGAGGTGCGGCCGAAGATGCCGGCGAACGTGCCGGCCGGGGACCCGCCGCCGGCGTTCGTCCCGAAGTTCCACCCCTGGCAGCAGAAGTTCGTCGGCGACGGGGTGCCGTCCGGGCAGAACGGGCACTGGTCCATGTGGGTCGGCCCCATGCACGCGGGGTACCACAGGGCGTGGGCCGGGGACGCGTTGTGGGCGGCGAACCGGGCCTTCACCGGGGTCGCGGCGGCCGGGTCGCTCGGGCAGATGAACAGCGGGACGGTCCGCTGCACCGCCGCCGCGTTGGCCGCGTTGCGGAGCCCCTGCGGGGCGGAGAGGTCGAGCGCGTCGGCGAGGTTCTGCTGCTCGGCGAACGGGAAGATCTCGACCGCCCAGTTCGGCCCGGTCGGGGTGCAGCAGACCCCGGCCCCGTGCGGGAACCGGCCGTACACCGACTCGAAGTTGAGGACCCCGAGGGCGATCTGCTTCAGGTTGTTCTGGCACTTCGCGCGGGCGGCGGCCTCGCGGATCTTCTGGACGGCCGGCAGCAGGAGGCCGACGAGGATCGCGATGATGGCGATCACCACCAGCAGCTCGACCAGGGTGAACCCGCCTGGAGCGCGGCCGTCCCGGCCGCCGCCGCCCCGGTCGGGCAGCAGCACGACCATCCCGGGGGCGACCGGAGTTGGGCCAGTGGAGCGGCCGGGACGGCCGCGCTCCAGGCACAGCGTGAACGCCCGGCGGGACGGTGTGGTCATGGCGCACCGCGGGGGGACGGGGGAGGCGCGGCCGGATTGTAACCGGCCGCCGGGCCGCGGGGCAAACGCAAAGCGCCTACCGCAGCATCTCCGGGTTCACCTTCTCCAGGTAGCTCACCACCACCCCGAGCAGCAGCCCCTCGACGACCACCACCGGCACGTGGGCGAGGAGCACGAGCCGGGCGAGCGTCCCCCAGTCCTCCGTCCCGCCGAACAGCAGCGCGACGAAGTTCAGCCCGACCGCCCCGGCCGCCGCCCCGGCCCCGAGCACCGCCCCCCGCGCGAACGGCGGCAGCCCCGCCGCCCGCAGCAGCGGGTAGCACCAGCCGGCGACCACCGCCGGGGCGGCGACGACGCAGGCGTTCAGCCCGAGGGTGGTCAGCCCGCCGTGCTGGAGGAGCAGGTGCTGGAGCAGCAGCCCGACCGCGACCGCGAGCGGGGCGCGGCGGCCGAGCACGACGCCGACCAGCCCGTTCAGGATCAGGTGGACGCTGGTCGGCAGCACGGCGAGCTTGATGTGGATGCTCGACCCGACGAAGAACGCGGCCGACAGCACCCCGACGCGGGACACCTCGTCCTCCCGCAGCCGCCACAGGGCGGCCGCGAGGAGAACCGCGAGCCCGGCCCACCCGGCCGCCACCCACCCCCAGGCCAGCGCCCCGTCGGACAGGTGAACGGCGAACAACATGTGAATGAGCCAGGGGTTGAAACCCCTGGAACCCGTGGATCACTTCCCGCCGACCACCGCGACCCGGGCCGGCGACCCGGCGACGTCGTCCAGCTCGACCCGCACGTCCTCCGTCCGCTTCGACCGGTCGATCACGAGCGTCACCGTCTGCGCCCCGGCCTTCAGGTCCAGCGCCGTCTCCGCCTTCGGCTCGACCGGCGCCGCCCCGAGGTACAGTGACAGCCCGGTGACGGAGTTGATCTTCAGCTTCGCCGCCCCGGGCGTCGTAACGTCGAGCTGGAACCGCAGCACGGTCTGGGCGGCGGTGTCGTTCCAGACGGTGAACTTCGGCAGGGCGGCGAGCGGCAGGTCGCCGGACACCAGCGCGTACGCCGGCGACCACGCGAACGGGTTGTCCGGCTCGGCGGCGGCCGACACCCGGGTGCGGCGGAACAGGTTCCCGTTCTCCCCGGTCGCGTCGATCACCTGCCACCGGCGGACCACCCGGGCCTTGCTCGGGGCGTAGGCGGTGCCCACCTTCCCGAGGTGCGAGAGGAACGCGACGAGGTCGGCGAAGTCCTGCCTGGTGAGCGTGTCGGTCAGCCCCTCCGGCATGATCGACTTGGTGTCGGCGCGCTCGGCGACGTCCTTCACCGGGACGGTCACCTCCTTGTCCTCCGGGGTGCGGAGGACGAGCAGCCCGTCCGCCTCGCGGACCTTGATCCCGAGGTGAACCTTGTCCTCGGCGGTGACGACGCGGATCGCGTTGTACCCCTCCTTCACCGCCTTGTTCGGCAGGAGCAGCGACTCGACGAGGTAGTCCGGCTGGGCGCTCGCCCCGATGCTCGTCATGTCCGGGCCGACCTGCCCGCCGGCCCCGCCGTAGGCGTGGCACGCGAGGCACTGCAGCTCCTTCCGGCGGTAGACCAGTTCGCCGCGAGCCGGGTCGCCCTTCGCGGCGTCGGCGACGAGCGCCTGCACCTCGGCCGGGGTCGGCGGCTTGCGGGCGGCCGCGAGGTCGCCGGCCTTCGTCAGCGCGTCGGCCAGCTCCGGGACGTTGAGCGTAGACGCCCGGACCGCCTGCAGCCCGAGCTTCGCCACCTCGGGGTCGAGCTTCTTCCCGGCGAGCGCCTTGGCGAGCGCCGGCACCCCGGCCTTGCGGGAGAGGAACGCGGCGTACAGGTCGAGAAGTTCCGGCTCCGGCTTGGCGTCCGTCAGGAACTCGGCGGCCTTCGCGGCGGCGGCGGACAGGTCGAGGCCGGCGAGGGCGGCGACGGCGAGCCGGCGGACCTCCGGCTTCTGCTTCGGGTCGCACAGGCCGGCGATGAACTCCTTCGCCTTCGCGTCGCCGAACAGGGCGATCCCTTCGAGCGCCGCGGCCCGCTGCTCGGGCGTGACGCCGTCGGGACGGCCCGCGGCCGCCTCCAGCGCCGCCCGGCTCTCGGCCAGCTTCCACAGGCCGACGAGCCGCAGGGCCGAGTGGCCGGCCGGCCCGGGGTCGGCGAGCAGCGCCGGGAGGCCGGCGACGCCCCCCGGTGCCGCCACCTTCCGGGTGCGGACCGCGTCCTCGACGGCCTTCACCAACTCGGCCCGCTGTGCCGGGGTCACGTCCTTCCCGGCGGCGGGGCCGAGCACCTTCGACAACTCGGCCCCGCCGCCGATCTGCGCGAGCAGAAGGTACAGCCCGTGGACGTTCTCCTTCGGCACCTTCCCCCCGTCGATCAGCGCCAGCACCGGCTTCACCGTGTCCTTGTTGCCGACCGCGTTCAGGGCGAACGCCAGCTTCCTCGCGTCCCCGCCGAAGGTGAGGGTCCCGGCCTGGAACTTCGGCATCCAGTGCGGCTCGAGTTCCCGCACGGTCAGCCACGCGGCGTAGTCGAGGACCCGGTCCGTCGGCTTGTCGAGCACCACCAGGGCGGCCTCGGCGGCCAGCCACGACGGGAGGTTCGCCAGCCCCCGGACGGCCTCCAGCCGCACCCGCGGGCTCGGGTCCTCGCAGGCCATGCGGAGGAACGTCAGGGCGTAGTCGACCCGGTCGTGCCACACCCCGATCACCCGAACGGCCGCGGCCCGCGCCTCGGCCGACTCCGCCCGCTTGAGCCGGGCGAGGATGCTCCCCGTCAGCGGGTGCGGGTGGGTGCCGTTCGGCCGGACGTCCTTCAGGTCGAGGGCGACCGTCACCCACAGGGCCTCGGTCAGCAGCGGCTCGTGCCCGGGGGCCTTCGGGTCGAGTCCCTTCAGCCACTTCTCCATCTCCGGCACGACGGCCGCCTCGCCCCGCTCCTTCAGCACCCGCTTCGCCTGCTGGCGGGTCCACTGCTCCGGCGCCTTCAACTGCTCCAGCAGCTCCGGCACCGTCGCCCCCACCAGCTTCGGCGGCTTCACCAGGTCGCGGCCCTTCGCCGTCACCCGCCAGATCCGGCCGTGCGTCTTGTCCCGCCGCGGGTCCCGGAAGTCCACCTCCCCGTGCTGGATGATCGGGTTGTACCAGTCGGCGACGTACAGCGCCCCGTCCGGCCCCATCTTCACGTCCACCGGCCGGAACGCCGGGTGCGTGCTCTTGATCACCTCCCCCTGCTCCCGGCTCGCGAACGTGCTGCCGTCGTCGGACAGCTTGAACCGGCACACCCGGTGCCCGCGGAAGTCGTTCGTGATGCAGTCCCCCTGCCAGTCGTCGGGGAAGTGCCGGCCGCTGACGATCTCCAGCCCGCAGTGCTTCGGCGACCCCGGGTTCAGCCCGTGCAGGATGCGCTGCACGTGCGGCCCCTGCGACGTCATGAAGTACGCCCCGGGGAAGGTGTGGTTGATCCCCTCGCCGCCGGCCCCGTCGGTCACCAGCGACTGCCCGTACCGGTCGAACGCGTGGCCCCAACTGTTCACCCACCCGCGGCAGAACACGTCCAGCTCCGTCTTGTCCGGGTCGAACCGCCAGATGCCGCCGGCGTTCAGCCGCTTCACCCCGTGCGGGGTCTCGACGTGCGAGTGGATGTAGATCGACTGGTTGAGGTACAGCCGGCAGTCGGGGCCCCAGCGGAAGGTGTGGATGATGTGGTGGGTGTCCTCGGTCCCGAACCCGGACACGAGGATCTTCTTCCGGTCCGCCTTCCCGCCCGGCTTCGACGCCGACAGGTGGACCAACTCCGTGCTGTTGGCGACGTACGCCCCGCCGTCGCCCGGCTCGATCCCGGTCGGGATCAGCAGCCCGTCGGCGAAGACGGTGGTCTTGTCCGCCTTCCCGTCGCCGTCGGTGTCTTCCAGGATCAGCACCTTGTCGTTCGCCTTCTCGCCCGGCTTGATCTGCGGGTAGACCTCGCTGGACGCGACCCAGAGCCGGCCCTGCGGGTCCCAGTTCATCTGGATCGGCTTGGCGAGCAGCGGGTCGGCGGCGAACAGGTTGACCTCGAACCCGGGCGCGACGACGAACGTCTTACGCTCGAGTTCCGGGTCGGGATCGGGCACGGTGGCCTTGGCCTGACCGAACGCGGTCGACGGGACGAGGGCGAGTAGCAGGACCGGGAGGTGGTAGCGCATGGGGAGGGGATTGTGAGGTTATCGTGGCACCGGCATTCCTGCCGGTGCGCGGCCCATCGCACCGGCAGGAATGCCGGTGCCACGGACGGTCATCACTTCAGGGCCTTCCGAAGCGTCTCGATCTCGTCCTCGGCCTTGGCGACGAGCGGGTCGAACTCGGCGACCTCCTTCGCGTTCCGCCCCTGCTCGTGCTTCCGGAACCCGAACAGGTACGTCTCGTTCTGCGGCCGCCACCGGTGGAAGAACAGCTCGTTCTTCGCGACCACCGCCTTGCGGAGGGGGTCGAGCTTTTGCCAGTCGAGTTCCGGCGCGGCCGGCGCCAGGCCCGCGACCGCGGCCGCGGCGGTGAGCATGTAGCCCGCTTCCGTCAGGTGCATGCCGTTGTCGGTCAGCCGCACCCGGGGGAGGCCCGCGAGTTCCTTCGCGAGGGCGGCGTTCGGGTCGATGAACCCGACCCCGCGCCGCCCGGCCACGGCCCGGATCGCCTCCGCGTACAGGCTGACGTCCGCGTTCCGCGCCGCCGCGGCCGCGGACTCGAACGGCAGTGGCGGGAACAGCACCACCCGGGCGTTCGCCGGCTTCAGCGCGTCGAGCAACTTCTCCAAACCCTTTTCGAACTTCGGCAGCCCGTCCTTCCCCTCGAACGACTCGTTCGTGCCGTAGCTGACGAAGATCACCGTCGGCTTCAGCTCCAGCGTCTGGTCGACGAGTTGCTTGAAGCACTTCTCGGCGTTCGCGAAGTCGAACCGGCCGCGGGCCTCGCCGTGGACCGTGTCCCCGCTCCACCCGAGGTTCCGCACCGTAATCCGCTTGCCCGGGTTCGCCGCGAGCAGGGCCGTCTCCCAGTACCCGTACCGCTGCTCCCGCTCGACCAGCGTCCCGCCGAGCCACACCACCCGGTCGCCGTCCCTGAACTCGAACGGCTTCGGGGCGGCGGGCGGGGCGGCGAGCACGGCGGCGAGAACGGGCAGGAACATCGGGTCACCTCGCGGAGGGCACCAGTTCAGCTTAACCGGCGCGGCGGCGGTCGGCGAGGCGCCCCCGCGCCACACCGCCACGCACCCAGGGCGTTGCCCTGGGCTGGGGTTGTCCCAGCCCTTCGGGCTGAAGAGGTCTTGCAGGCTGAAAGCCTGCCACAACCCCAGCCCAGGGCAACGCCCTGGGTTGCGGCCGCCGCGCCCGACACCAGCCGGCGTTGACACCGCCGCAGCTGCGGGTATTACTGTGCCGCTTCCGTTTGCGAACCAACCCCCGCCAACGCGGGACTCTCACCCCAGGGACGGGGCCGGATGCCGAGCGCGGTGCGGTGGGTATTGGCCGGGGTCGCCGTGCTGGTCGCGGTCGGGCCGCCGCTCGCCTACTTCCGGTACCACTACGCCCACGCCAAGCGGTTCCGGGTGGTCACCCCCGGCACCCTGTACCGGTCCGGCCAGATGACCGCCGACGGCCTCCGCGAGATCGTCGCCCGGGACGGCGTCCGGACGGTCATCAACCTCCAGCACGAGGAGCCGGACCCGCTCCTGCCGGACCGGTGGATGGGCCGCGGCGTCGTCCGCGAGAGCGAGCTGTGCCGCGCCCTCGGGGTGAAGTACGTCCTCCTCACGCCCGACGTCATCCCGCCCGGCCTGCCGCTCGACCGCGTCCCGCCGGTGGTGGACGACTTCCTCGCCGTCCTCGACGACCCGGCGAACCACCCGGTCCTGCTCCACTGCAAGGCCGGGCTGCACCGGACCGGCCGGCTCACCGCGATCTACCGGATGGAGTACCAGGGCTGGTCGGAGGGCGAGGCGCTGCGCGAACTCCGGGCGAACGGGTACGGGTTCGTGGCGGCCAGCGAGGCGGACGAGTTCGTCGTCCGGTTCGTGCAGAACTACACCCCGCGGGCCCAGCGGCCGCGGCCGCCGGCCGCCCCGCCGCCCCGCCCGGCGAAGGGGGTCGAGCCGTGATCACGACCCTCGACCGGATGGTGCTGGTGTCGTTCGCCCGGTCCTACGCGATCGTCTGGGCGAGCCTGATCAGCCTGTTCATCGTGATCGACCTGTTCACCCACCTGGACGCGTTCGTGAACCGCCCCGGCGGGCTGCCGGCCGCGGCCGCCGCGATCGCCCGGTACTACGGGGCGCGCGTCCCGCAGGTGTTCGACCTGATGGCCGAGCCGATCGCCCTGCTCGCCGCCACGTTCACCGTGTCCTGGATGCAGCGGAACAACGAGCTGCTGCCGCAGCTCTCCGCCGGGGTGCCGACCCGGCGGGTGATCCGCCCGGTCCTGCTCGGGGCGGCCGCCGCCGTCGCGCTGGCCCCGCTGAACACCGAGCTGGTCATCCCCGAGGTGGCGGACGAGCTGGTCCGCAGCCGGGACGACCCGGACGGGGCGAAGGCACAGCTCCTCATCGGGGCGTTCGACACGTCCGGGGTGCACCTGGAGGGCGGGGCGGGGTTCCGCAAGGACCGGCGGGTGGAGCGGCTGTACGTCACCTTCCCGGAGGCGTCCCCGAGCGGGATGGCCCACCTGGCGGCGGCCGACGCGGTGTACGTCCCGCCCGGCGAGGGGCCGCTGTCCGGCGGGTGGCTGCTGACCGGGACGGACCCGGAGTCGTTCCCGGACCCGGCCCCGACGAACCTCACCTCGCTCGGCCCCGGCCGGGCGTTCCTGAAGACCGACACGGCCGACTTCGACACCGTGTGCCGGGGCGGGACGTGGTTCGCGTACGCCCCGACGGCCCAACTCCGGGAGATGCTGACCGGGGACGAGCCGCGGCGGCAGGTGAAGGCGGCGGTGCTGTTCCACTCCCGGATCACCCGCCCGGTGGTCGGGCTGCTGTTCGTGGCCCTCGGGGTGTCGGTGATCCTGTGGGACCCGGGCCGGCACGTCGCCCTGAGCGCCGGGCTGTGCCTGGCGATCGGGGTCGGGTACTACGCCTGCGTGCTCGGGTGCGCCGCCCTGGGGAACTCCGCCCTGCTATCCCCGGCGCTGGCCGCCTGGATCCCGGTCATGGTCGTCGGCCCGCTGGCGCTCGTGGCGTTCGACATGATCCACACCTGAGCGAGTGGGCAGTGGGGAGTGGACAGTGAAAACCGCCTTGTCGTCTTCACTGTCCACTCCCCACTGCCCACTCCGGCTTGACACGATCCCCCGGCCACGCTATCACCCCCATCTTGTTCAGCCCGGCAGCCCGCCGGGGCGCCCGTCGTAAGGAGTACGCGATGCGGAAGATCACCCGCGGGGCGGCCGCCCTCGTCCTCGGCTCGGCCCTGGCCGCGTCGGCCGCGGCCCAGGCCCCCGGCATGCCGCCGGCCGGGACGCCCCCGGTGGGAATGCCGCCCGCCGGCATGCCGCCCGTTGGGGCACCCCCGGCCGGGATGCCGCCGGCGGCGACGCCCCCGGCCGGCAGCCCGCTCATCCCGGGCGTCGCCCCGACGGCCAAGCCGGAGCCGCGGCCGACCGGGACCGCGGCCACGGTGAACGGGCAGGCGATCCCGGAGGTGGCGGTGTACCGGGCGCTGCGGAACTTCCCGGAGAAGCACCGGGACATGGCCCGCAAGGAGATCATGGCCCACCTGATCGAGAACGCCCTGATCGACCAGTACCTGGCGGCCATCAAGGTGGCGGTCGACGACAAGGAGGTGGAGAAGCTGCTCGGGGAGCTGAAGGGCGAGCTGAAGACGACCGGGAAGGACTACGCGAAGGAGCTGGAGGTGATGATGCTCACCGAGGCCGAGTTCCGGACCGAGGTGGCGGCCCAGATGCGGTGGGAGAAGTTCGTCAAGGACCAGGGGACGGATGCCAAGCTGAAGGAGACGTTCGACGGCAGCCCGGACGTGTTCGACGGCACCCTGGTCCGGGCCCGGCACATCCTGATGACCCCCGGGGCCGACGAGGCGAAGGCGAAGGAGGCCGGGCAGAAGCTCCGCGGGATCAAGCAGGTGGTGGAGCAGGAGGCGGCCAAGGCGGTCGCCGCCCTGCCGCCCACCGCCGACGCCCTGGCCAAGGAGCAGACGAAGGCGGCGAAGACGGAGGAGCTGTTCGCCGCGTACGCCAAGGAGTACTCGGCCTGCCCGTCGAAGAAGGAGGGCGGGGACCTGAACTTCTTCCCCCGGGCCGGGGCGATGGTCGAGGGGTTCGCCAAGGCCGCGTACGCCCTGAAGCCGTTCGAGATGAGCGACGTGGTGGTGACCGAGTTCGGCCACCACCTGATCCTGGTCACCGCCCGGAAGCCGGGGGCGGCGAAGAAGTTCGACGACGTGAAGGAGGACGTGCGGATGCTGTACGCCATGCGGCTGCGGGAGGCGGTCGTCGCCCAGATGAAGCCGAAGGCCCAGATCAGCATCACCCCGGCCCCGGCCGCCGCCCCGCCGGCGCCGCCCGCCGGGGGCACCCCGATGCCGCCGGCGACCCCGGGCGTCCCGCCGAAGATGTGACGGGGGCGGAAGACGCATCTCCGATGCGTCGCTAACCGGGGCCGATTGGTTAGCGACGCATCGGAGATGCGTCACCGGTACGGGCGGTGCCGCCGCAGCGCGTCCAGCACCGCCCGCATGTCCGCCGGGAGCGGCGCCTCCGCCTCCACCCACCCGTCCGTCCGCGGGTGCCGGAACCGCAGCCGGTACGCGTGCAGCGCCTGCCGGCCGATTAGCACCTCGTCGCCCGCCCCCGGCGCCAGGTCCGACAGCTTCAACTGGTCGCGGCCGCCGTACAGCCGGTCGGCGAGCACCGGGCACCCGGCGTGCAGCAGGTGGACGCGGATCTGGTGCGTCCGCCCGGTCCGCGGCTGCACCTTCACCAGGGTGAACCCGCGGAACCGCTCCAGCACCTCGTAGTAGCTCAGCGCTGGCTTCGCGTCCGGGTCGGCCGACACGACCATCCGCAGCCGGTCGTGCGGGTGCTGCTTCAGCGCCCCCTCGATGTAGTCCGAGTCGCGGTCCAGTTCGCCCGCCGCGACCGCCACGTACTCCTTGAACACCTTCCGGGTCTCGAACTGCATCGCCAGCGCCCGGTGGGTGGCGTCGTCCTTGGCGACCAGGATCACCCCGCTGGTGTCCTTGTCGAGGCGGTGGACGATCCCGGCCCGGAGGTGCCCGTTCCCGGTGCTCAGGTGGTCGCGGAAGTGCCACTGGAGGGCGTTCACCAGCGTCCCGGACCAGTTCCCCTTCGCCGGGTGGACGACCATGTCCGGCGGCTTGTTCACCACCGCCAGCAGGTCGTCCTGGTACAGGATGTCGAGCGGGATGTCCTCGGGGACGGGGATCTCGTGGTCCGGGGCCGGCATCTCGACCCGCAGCCGGTCGTTCCGCCGCACCTTGTAACTCGCCTTCGCGGCCGGCCGGCCGTTCACCGCCACCCCGCCGGTCTCGATCGCCCGCTGCACCTCCGACCGGCTGAAGTCGGCCCCGAGGTGCAGCAGGACGTACTGGTCCAGCCGCATCCCCTCGGACCGGACCATGACGGTGAGTTCGAGGGGTTCGCGGAGCCGGACGCTCGCCTGCGGCGGGGCGGCTTCGGGCAGGTCGTCGTCGAGGTCTTCGGCGGACATGGGGTGCGGAAACCCGAGCGGGTTTGGGTTTCCACCTCCCCCTCGGTGGGGAGGTCGGCGGCGCCTCGCCGCCGGGTGGGGGGGGCCACCCCGGAGTTCCCCGTCGCCCGTTCTCCCGTGTCGCTCCCCCCCACCCGCCGGCTGCGCCGGCGACCTCCCCCACCAGGGGGGAGGTGAAGACTAGCCCCGGTTGGCGGTCAGGGGACGATCGGCGGCGGGGCGAGCGGGCCGCCGCCGGCCGGGAGCGACACCCCCTGGTACCCGGTCAGGGCCTGCTGGACGCGGGCGAACTGGGACGGGTCCTTCCGCAGCTCGTCCGCCAGCTTCTTCGAGTCGGTCGCCCACGGGGTGTCCGGGGCGGCCGCGGCGGCCAACTGGTCGAGGTACTCGATCAGCCGCGGGATGCTGCCCTTGTACTCGTCCTTGGGCGGGGCGACCGGGCCGGCCCCGGCCGCCGGCGCCGGGGCGGCCGCCGGCTTCGCCTTCACCCCGATCAGGATCGCCTCGGACTTCGCCAGCCCGAGCAGGCACTCGGCCTTGAACACCGGGTCGTCCTTGAACTCCCCGAGCAGCTTGCCGAACGCCTCCCGGGCCTTCTCGACGTTCTCCTCGGCCTGCTGCCGCTGCTCCGGACGGGGCGACGCGAGCAGGTCGATCCCCTCCGGCCCGAGCCGGGCGCGGGCGACCAGCAGCGACGAGATGCGGCCGACGGTGGTGTCCGGGTTATCCTTGGCCAGGTCCTCCAGCCGCTTGACGTCCGACGCCTCCTCGAACGCCACCCACAGCTTCGACGCCGCCTTCCGCTGCCCGGCCGCGAGGTACCACCACAGCCCGAGTCCGGCGCCGACGATCAGCAGGATCGCCATCAGCTTGTAGCTGATCAGCTTGCCCGCCTTGAACCGGTCCCACAGCCCGGTGAGGCCGGACAGGAGCGCGTTCGGCTCCGCCGCCTTCTCCTTCGGAACCACGTTCTTCGGGTCGGCGCTCATCGGGTGGCTCCGGGGCCGGCCGGCACGACCGGCGCAACCGTTACGACACGTCTATTCGCTGGATGATAGAAGTCCGCGGCGGGGCGGTCAACCGGGGCCGGCGGCCGCGAGCCGGGGCCGCGAGCGCGTCCGTACAATGGACGGGCGCGGGTCACCACGGGGGGTCGGGCATGCTCGGGCGGCTGTTCGGGAAGATCAAGTCGGGGCTGGCGAAGACGAAGAACGTCTTCACCGGCGTGTTCGACCTGCTCCGCGGCAAGGGGAAGGTCGACCAGCCGTTCCTGGACGAGCTGGAGAAGCGGCTGTTCCTGGCGGACGTCGGCACCGGGGCGACGGCGGTGATCGTGGACCGGGTCCGGCAGGCGTTCCGGGACAAGGAGGTGAGCGGCGAGGTCGAGGCGTTCGTCAAGCAGCAGCTGCGCGACCTCCTCGCGGCCGAGACGCCGGGGATCAGGTGGGCCGCGGCCGGGCCGACGGTGGTGATGATCGCCGGGGTGAACGGGTCGGGGAAGACGACGTCGATCGCGAAGCTGGCGAAGCGGCTGCAGTCCGACGGGAAGAAGGTGCTGGTGGCGGCGTGCGACACGTTCCGGGCGGCGGCGGTGGAGCAGCTGACGGTGTGGGCGGGGCGGATCGGGTGCGAGATCGTGAAGCAGGGGCAGGGGGCGGACCCGTCGGCGGTGGCCCACGACGCCTGCGAGAAGGCGAAGGCCCGCGGGTTCGACGTGCTGATCGTGGACACCGCCGGCCGGCTGCACACCCAGACGCACCTGATGAAGGAGCTGGAGAAGATCCACCGGGTGGTGTCGAAGCAGGTGCCCGGGGCGCCGCACGAGGTCTTGCTGGTGCTGGACGCGACGACCGGGCAGAACGCCCTGACGCAGGCGGAGCAGTTCGGGAAGTCGGTGAGGTGCAGCGGGATCGTGCTGTCGAAGCTGGACGGGACGGCGAAGGGCGGGGCGGTGTTCGCGATCAAGCAGAAGCTCGGGCTGCCAGTGAAGTTCGTCGGCCTCGGGGAGGGGATCGACGACCTGGAGCCGTTCGACCCGGACGCGTTCGTGCAGGAGCTGTTCGAGAAGGAGTGACGCCGGCCGGGCCCGGCACCCAAACCGGTGCCGGTCGCCACCGGACGACCGAGCTCAGCTGCCGGCCGCCCTGCTGAACCGCGATACCTCGAAAACGCGCAAACGGGCCGCCGGTCAGCAGAGACTGGTTCGGCCCAGTCTGTCCTCGATTCAACTCCCGGCCCATTTTCTTCTTTCGGCTCGCTTTCTTTCCCTCCTCCACCCCTGCAGACAGTCACCCGGGTACGGAGGAAAGCTAGGAGGGGGCAAAGTCCCGGCCTACCTCGCCGTGCGGCGTCGGGCGTAGCCGAGCAGGCCGAGGGCGCCGAGGCCCAGCAACGTCAGGCTGGCCGGCTCGGGGACGACCGTCGGCCCCGGGCCGAAGGTCAGGCCCGTGGGCTGGTTCAGCCCGCCGCCGCTGGCGAAGACGCCGAGTGCCGCCCCCGTGCGGCCGTCGTAGCGCAGCACAGTGTCGGTGCCTAAGCTACCAACGTAGAGGTTGCCGTCGGGGCCGAACGTCAGGCTTCCGGGTATGGACAACCCGCCCCCGCTGGCGAAGACGCCCTGGAACGCCCCCGTGCGGCCGTCGTAGCGCAGCACCTGGTTGGTGCGTTGGCTGGCGACGTAGAGGTTGCCGTCGGGGCCGAAGGTCAGGTCCACGGGGTTGTCCAACCCGCCGCCGCTGGCGAAGACGCCCTGGAACGCCCCCGTGCGGCCGTCGTAGCGCAGCACAGTGTCGGTGAAGAAGCTGGCGACGTAGAGGTTGCCGTCGGGGCCGAAGGTCAGGTCCACGGGGGCGACCAGCCCGCCGCTGGCGAAGACGCCGAGTGCCGCCCCCGTGCGGCCGTCGTAGCGCAGCACAGTGTTAGTGCCACCGCTGCCGACGTAGAGGTTGCCGTCGGGGCCGAAGGTCAGGCCTAGGGCCCCGCCCACGCTGGCGAAGACGCCGAGTGCCGCCCCCGTGCGGCCGTCGTAGCGCAGCACCTGGCCGGTGAACTGGTTGCTGACGTAGAGGTTGCCGTCGGGGGCGAAGGTCAGGTCCACGGGCTGGCTCAGCCCGCCGCCGCTGACGAAGGCGCCCTGGAACGCCCCGGTGTCGTCGTATCGCAGCACCTGGTTGGTTACGAGGGTGGTGACGAACAGGTCGGCGGCGGCGGGGCGAGGGAGCAGCAGGACGAGCGGCAGGGCCAAGGCGGCGGGAACACGAATCGGCATAACGATTCCTCCTTACCTGGGCTTCCCAAGGTATTCCGTCGGGCGTCGCAAGTTGGTAGTTGGTTGAGGATGGTGGGCAAGACTCCGCTCCAGCTCCCGACTTGCCAGGGCTGAGCGCCGGACGTCCGGGGCTCAGCCGTGGCAAACCCAGTAACCTCACGACACCCCTCGCCAACAGCCACTGCCTAGCCGTGGTAACTCAACTTCCCTCACAAGCTTTTACCCCGGAGGCACTCACCCGCGTTGACGAATGAAGCGGTAGTCGGGCGTCCTGTTCCGGCGAATCCGACCGGCTCGACCGGCAGGGGCGTACGCGGTACATGCCCACCGACGACCTTCGGGCGGCCCTCGCGCGGCCGAAATTCTGATTACGCGGCCTGCGTAACCCGCCGGCGCAGGCCGGATGACACGGCGGGTCAGCACCACGGTACACCTGAGCTCCGGACCAGTCAAACACTTCCGCCGCCGGCCCCCCGGCCGGCCGTGTCGACTAAAAGCGGCGCGCGTAACGCGGACTCCCACCCTGAACCTGCCCGACCCCGCACCCCACCCCGGGCAGAAGGCCCGATCGGTCAACGCCCTACCCGCCGGCCGAGCCGACGAAGCTGACCGCCGCCACCCCCGGGTGGGTGCGCAGCGCCTCGACCACCTCCCGCCCGCCGTGGACGACGTTGAACACCCCGGGCGGCAGCCCGGCCTCGGCGAACAGCTCGGCCAGCCGGTTCGCGGTCAGCGGCACCTTCTCGCTCGGCTTCAGCACGAACGTGTTCGCGCACGCGACGGCCAGCGGGAACATCCACATCGGCACCATCGCCGGGAAGTTGAACGGGGTGATCCCGGCGCACACCCCGACCGGTTCCAGCGTGCTCGCCCCGTCCATCGCGGCCGAGATCTGCGGCAGCGTCTCGCCCTTGAGCAGGTGCGGGATGCCGCACGCGAAGTCCACCACCTCGACGCCGCGGCGGAGGTCGCCCTGCGCCTCGGCGAGGGTCTTGCCGTTCTCGCGGGTGATGAGCCGGGTCAGCTCGTCGAAGTGCCGCTCGAGCAGGGCCTTGAACTGGAACAGGACCGCGGCCCGGCGGAGGACCGGCGTCTCGGCCCACCCGCCGAAGGCGTCTGCGGCGGCCCGGACGGCGGCGTCCACGTCCGCGGCCGGGGACAGCGGGGTGCGGGCGATGACCTCGCCGGTGGACGGGTTGTGGACCGGGGCGGCGTCCGCCGCGGCCGACGCGGCCCACGCCCCGCCGACGTAGTTCTTTAGGGTGGTGGTCATGGGGTGAGGATAGGCGGGGGCCGGGCGGTCACCCAGTACGCCCCCGCCGCCAGCACCGCCGCGCACGGGACCGTGCTCACCCACGCGGCCAGCACCTCCGCCGCCTTCCGCCAGTGCGCCCGACCCGCCGCCGCCCCCATCCCGAGAAGCGACCCGACGCTCACGTGCGTCGTGCTCACCGGCAGGCCGTGCAGGCTCGCCGTCGTCACCAGCCCGGCCGTCACCAGGCTCGCCGCGAACCCCTGCCCGGGGTCCATCCCCGTGATCCCCTTGCCGAGCGTCTCCGCGACGCGGTCGATGTCGAGCAGTCCGCCCAGCGCGACCGCCGCCGCCGCCACCACGAACCCCCACTCGACCCCCAGCCCCGGCACCGCCAGCAGCAGCGCCGCCATCTTCGGCGTGTCGTTCAGCCCGCGGGCGAAGCTCGCCGCCCCGGCGCTCAAGAAGTGCAGGGCGTCGAGCGTCGGGGTGCGGTGGTCCGGGGCCAGCCGGACCGACCTCAGCAGTAGGTAGACCGCCGCCCCGAGTGCCGCCGCGACGACCGGGCTGAACAGCAGCGGGGCGACGAACGTCGTGCCGAGCGCCGCGAGCCGCACTTCGCCGCCCCCGGCCAGCCCCGCCCCCACCAGCGCCCCGACCAGGGCGTGCGTCGTGGACACCGGGAACCCGAGCCGGGTGGCGAGGAAGCTGGTGAGCGCCGCCCCGAGGGCGACGGCGCACACGAACTCCGGGGCCGCGACCAGGGCGTCCGGGACGAGGCCGCGGCCGCGGAACGCGGCGACCAGTTCGTCCGCCAAGGACACCGCCGCGACCGACCCGGCGAACGTCGTCGCGGTGCCCCACAGGGCCGCCGTCCGGAGCGTCGTCGTCCCGCTCCCGTACAGCGAGGCGACGCCCTTGAAGTTGGCGTTGGCGCCGTTGGTGAAGGCGACGAAGCACGCCGCCAGGAACAGGGTGGTGACGAGCATGGCGGGGCAGAGGTGCGTCGGAGAAGAAGCGCCCGGGGTTCACACCCCGGGCTATTACCTGGCCGCCCCTTCGGGGCTGCAGGGCTTGAACCCCGAAGGGGTGGGGAGGTAATAGCCCGGGGTGTGAACCCCGGGTGGCCCCGCCGGGCGGCCCTACTTCCCCTTCGGGTCCTTCGTCTCGACCGGGTGCTGCTTCAGCCCCGCATACTCCTTCCAAGACCCCTCGTACAGCCGCACGTTCGGGTACTTCAGCACGTGCCGCAGGTAGAACCGCAACAGGCTCCCCTCCCGCGACGTCCCGCAGTACACCAGGATCTCCTTGTCCGACGTCAGCCCGGCGGCGTCCAGCTCCGCCTTCACCTTCGCCGGCGGCAGGAACTGGTGGGTGTTGTCGGCCGCCATCAGCCGCGCCCAGTGGAAGCTCACCGCCCCGGGGATGTGCCCCTTCCGCAGCCAGATGTCGTCGTCGCCCAGGTACTCGTTGTGCGGCCGGGCGTCCACCAGCACCACCCCGGGCTTCCCCTTCCGGGCGAGCAACTCGTCCAGCGGCAGCGCGACCCCCGGCTCGCCCTTCTCCGGTAGCTTGCCCTCCGGGTTGCCGAAGTACTCCTGCGTCACCGGCAGCTTCGCCGCCTTCCACCCCGGCAGCCCGCCGTCCACGATCCGGACGTCCTTCACCCCGAACTTCTCCAGCACGTACGCCACCATGCTCGCGCTCAGGATCTCGTCGTTCGGCAGCTTGTCGCCGGTCGCGTACAGCAGGTGCGTCCGGTCGCGGTCCACCCCGGCCCGGACAAGCAGGGCCTTGGTCAGGTCGTCCGGCAGGTACTGCACCGGCACCCCGCGGTCGGTCCCGCGGAGGGTGTCGAAGTTCAGGTGGTGGGCGGTCGGCAGGTGCCCGCGGAAGTAGTCCTTGTACCCGCCGCGGGTGTCGAGCACGACCGGCCGCTTCTTCGGGTCGGGGTCGGCGATCAGCTTCGCGGCGTCGGCCGGCGAGATGACGTTGATGTCGGCCGCGGCCGCGGCGCCGGGGAGCGCGAGCGCGGCCGCGAGCACGGACCCGAAGGACCGCATGGGGACTCCTCGGCGGGGGTGCGGGCGCCCGAGATGATACGGCCCGGGCGCCGCCCGGCCACCGGTCACAGCCCGCGGAACAGCGTCATCTGCAGGCTGACGTCGTCGTACACGCCGAGCTGGCCGAGGGCTTTCACCTTCTGCCCCGGCTTCAGCGCCGCCACCTGCTTCTTCGCGTCCGCCGGGGCGGAGCACGTCACCTCCGTCTTGCCGGCCCCCTTCAGCACGAACTGGAGGACGCCGTCCTTGTTCGTCCCGGACCGGACGAACTCCCCCTCGACGTACACCCACTTGCCGTCCCACTCCTCCTTCAGCTTCTCCTTGTCCTTCTCGAACCGCCCCGCCAGCTCCGCCGCGGTCATCGTCCCGGCCGGGTTCTTCCCGACGCTCACGACGTGGACCGGCATCAGCTCGCCGGTGAATAACCCGAACTCGGGGAGCCGGCCGCGGACCGTGACGTCGGACCCCTCGGCCACCTTCTCCCAGACGTTCATGTCTTTAGTGCCGCAGCGGACGCCGAGGAAGTCCTTGTCCACCTTCAGGTGGATGAAGGCGACACCGGCGTCGGCGTTCTGGACCACGTTCCCCGCCTGCCCGGTCAGCTCGACCACCTTCCCGGCATACTTGGCCTTGGCCGCCTTGTCGTCCTTCTTGAACTCGGCGTGCCAGTCGGCCGCCTTCATCGTGACGTCCGGCTTGGCGGCCGCGAGGTCGGCCCCGGTCTCGTCGGGGTCGCCCTTGCCGTCGGCCCCGCTCGGGCCCCTCTTCCCGCACCCCGCGGCCGCCGTCAGGACCGCGAGGAACAGTGCTGCTGCCGTCTTCATGCGTCGAGTCTCGGGATCGGAGGAGAGGGTTCTGCGGGTCACGACCGCGCGTCCCGGCGGTCGGCGCGGCGGTAGAGGAGGGCCAGGCAGTTCCGACAGGTCACCGCGGCGCGGTCGTCCGTGGCGATCCCTTCCATCTCGGCCCGGTGCGCGGCCTCCTTGTCGCACGGGTTGCACAGCACCATGCCGTTCTCGTCCAGGGCGTGGAGGTCGCGCCTCGTCCGCGGGTCCCCGCGCATCACGTCGCCCCGAGCAACTCGGCCAGCAGGTTCGTCTGCGGGTAGCTGTGCCCGAGGTGCTGGCGGAAGCCCTCCGCGAACGGTACCCCCGCGTCCTTCCCCCGCGACGCCCCCCACTCCCGCATCGACTCCACCAGGTTGTCCACCCCGTGGTGCTTCCGCAGCCACGCCCGCTGGCTCTCGTGGCACGCCAGCATCCGCGCCTTGTCGTCCATCGCCGCCGCAATGTCGATCCGGAACGCCGGGGCGATCGGGTTCCCGAACACCCCCACCCCCTCCAGCGGGTCGCAGTAGTACAGGTGCGGGATCACGTCCAGCGGCGGGTGCGGCTCCGCCGACCCGGGGCGGTGCAGGAAGTTCGGGATCGGGGCCGCGAACGCCGCCGCCCGCACCACCTTGCTCGTCTGCTCGTGGTCCAGGTGGTAGTCGTCGGGGCTGTGGGTGAGCACCACCGCCGGGCGGACCGCGTTCAAGAGCCGCACGACTTTTTCCAGCGCCGGCTCGCCGTAGACCACCCGCAGGTCGCGCTCCTCCAGGCAGTGGTACGCCGCCCCGACCGCCTCGGCGGCCGCCTTCCCCTCGGCTCGGCGGATCCGGGCGATCTCGTCCGGCCCGTGCTCCGCCGACCCGCAGTCCCCGGCCGTCATGGTGGCGACGTGGACCGCCCACCCGTGCTCCCGCTTGAGCCGGATCAGGGTGCCGGCGCAGAGGAACTCGGCGTCGTCGGGGTGGGCCAGGACGGCCAGGGCGGTGCGGGTGGTCATCGGGTCACTTCTCGTCGGTGGCGCCGCGCGGCTGCTCCATCGGGGCCGACTTCCGCAGCACGTTCTGCTGCTGCCGGACGGCGTCCTTCACGTCCGCCCGGACCCACGGCTTGTCGTACCGCGCGTCGTTCGCCGGCACCCCGTCCTTCACCCCCATCGGCTGGGACATCGGGGACACCTCCCGCTCGGCCACGTGCCACCGGAACTCCTCGACCGAGTCCCGGGCGCCCAGCCCCCCGGCGGCCGCCGCGGCCGGGAACGGGAACGGCATCAGCCGGGCGCGGGCGGCCGCCTCCCGGGCCAGCTCGTCGGCCCGCTTCCGCACCCCCTCGTCGTCCTGCACCAGCAGCCGCAGGTACGACAGCTCGTAGGCGAACGTCTCCTCCTGCGTCTTGTCCGTCCGCAGGTCCGGCTCCCCGGCGTACCCGTGGAACGCCGGGTCCCCGAGCAGCACCCGCTTCCACTGCTCCAGCCCGTCCCGGTACAGTCGGACCGCCTCCGCCTTGTTCCCCAGCTTCCGCGCCTGCTCCGCCTCGAACAGCGTCTTCCGGGCCTGGACGGTAGCCGGGCGGGCCTCGGCGGTGGCCGACGCGAGGAAGAACGGGAAGTTCGTCACCTGCCGGTTCTGGCGGTAGAAGAACACGGCGCAGGCCGCCTGGTACCGGGCCTTGAACGCCGGGTCGTCGAGCTGGCCCGGGGCCGGGTCCGGCGGGAGCCCGCCGCCGGCGTAGTTCCCGGCCAGCTGGCGGTACGCCTCCATCCGCCCGGGCTCGACCTCCAGCCCGAACCGCTCCCCGTGCACCGCCCACATCTCGGCCGCCTTCCGCCACTCGTCCAGGGACCACGCCCGGCCGGTCCCGACGACCACGTCGAGCGGCTTCGCCGCGCCCGGGTCGGCGGGCGGGAACCACCAGTTCGCCCGCCCGGCGGCCGGGTCGTCCACCCGCCACCCGGCCCCGTCGAACCAGCCCTCGTACTGCTCCATCTCCCCCTGGTAGCTCTGGGCCCGGGCCGGGTACTGGCGGAACAGGATGAGCATCGGCTGCCGCGGGACCCGGTACTTGACCGCGTCGTACTCCCCGGCCTGCGGGGTGCGGGCCGGGAGCGGCTTGCCGTTCTGGTCCAGCGGGTTGTCCGGGACCGGGACCATGCTGTACTGGAACCAGGCCCGGGCCGCCTTGTACGCGGTGAAGTCGTCCCCGGCCTCCATCTCCGGGTGGGCCTCCCCCTGGCCCTCCGCGAACCGCGGGGGGAGGGCCGGGAACTGCTTGTCCGCGGCGGCCAGCTCCCGCTTGTACTTGAACCGCCCGGGGACGTCCTGGTTGGCCCGCAGGAACGCGACCACGTCCTCCGCCCGCTCGCACTTCAGCGCCTCGTCGATCCGCCGCTGCCCGGCCGCGTCCGCCGCGACCGCCCGCCGGTCCTCGCCCCGGAGCCGGCGGACCAGGTGCGGGTACGCCTCGCAGAACCGCCGGAACTTCTCCCGGTCCACCTCCCCGTCGGCCGTCAGGTAGTCGTCCGGGTTCCGGTCGTCCGGCGGGACGCAGGAGAGCTGGAACAGGCAGCGGAGCACCTCCTTGTTGTCCGACACCCCGAACTTGTTCTGGTAGTAGAACCCGATCTGGTGCCGCATGTCCGGGGACCCGAGCCGCCGCCCGGTCTCCGGGTCGGTCCGCCCCTGCCGCCGCTCCCCCTCGGCCAAGAGGTCGATCCCGCGGGCGATGTAGTAGTACATGTCCCCGCTCCCCTGCATCTCGACCGACACGTTGTACGCGATGTTCCAGCTCTGGAAGATCCACGGGGTGATGAAGTGCGGCTGGAGCTTGGTCACCCGCTGGACGGCGTCCTCCAGGGCGTGGAAGTCGTTCCGCTTCTGCTTCTCGATCGCGCTGCTCCACAGGTACGCGACCACCAGCCCGCGGCTCCCGACCAGGGCCAGGTTGAACGCCGTCCCCTCCAGGTCCGCCTCCCCCTGCTCGACCTCCCGCAGCTCCAGCCCGGCCGCCCGGCTGAGCACCGTCCGGGACGCCACCCGGTCGGCGAACCGGTTGACCGCCCCGTCCTTGCCGCTGCCGCTCAGCGGGATCGGGATCACCCCCCGCCAGAGCATGCTGACGGTGAACAGCCCCAGGATGACCCCGAGGTACAGCACCTTCCGGCGGGCGATCTTCTGTTGCGGGTTCATGGTCTGCGGCCCCCGGATCGAATGCGGACGGGGGTCACGCCCCGGTTAGCGACGCGTCTTCGACGCGTCGCTAACCGGGGCGTGACCTACGCCGCCACCTCGCGGTTCTTCATCAAGTAGTACGCCAGGACGCCCCACGGCAGCAGGTACCCGGCGAGGAACAGGAGGTTCACCACCAGGTACTCGGTCCGGATGTTGTACCCCTCGGCGACGAACGTCGCCCAGTTGAACTGGTCCAGGTCCGGGATCACGTTCTGGATCCGCCGGAACGCCCACGCCGCCCCCTTGTCCAGGGCGGTCAGGGCCTTCGCCCCGGCCGTGTCCCCGAGCGGGGCGGTCGGCTGCTCCGCCTTCAGGAGCCGGGACATGCTCTCGAACGGCCCGCCCCCGACGTTCCGCCCCTGGGCCAGCTCCCGGACGTGGTCGGCCGCGAACCCGGACAGGAACAGCACCCCGGCCACGATCAGGCTGAGCACCCCGCTCAGGTACGTCCCCCAGGCGACCGCCAGCCCGATCAGGATGCACAGCCAGCACCACAGCCCGACCATCCCCTTCACGTAGTTCAGGGCGAACGGCCGCTCGTACTCCAGCAGGTACAGGTCCGCCTTCGCCACCCCGATCAGCTGGCCCGGGGTCTCGCACTTCACGTACACGCTCAGCCGCGGGGCCGGGACGTCCTTCCCGGTGGCCGGGTCCTTGACGGTCGGCGGGGTGCCGGCGGCCGCACTGCGGAGCAGCCCGGCCGGGATCTCGACGGACTCCGGCTTGTAGTCGACGATCTCCTTGCTCTCGACCTCGTACACCCCGTACTTCTCGGCCGCGTCGCTGACCTCCTTCCACCCCGGGGTGCGGGGCCGGGCGGCGGCCAGGTCCGGCCGGGCGGCCCGCCACTCCCGGTACTGCTTCTGCTTGTCCGCGTCCTGCCAGTCCCAGTCCCCGACCTTGTCCGGCTGCTTCTGCGGGCTGTGGTGGGTGACGAACCGGAGGCTGACCAGCGCCCCCCGGTTCTGCTCCCCCTTGGTCATCTTGAAGATGTCGAAGGTGAACTCGACCGGGACCCGGTCGTCGGCCGCGTTGGGCATCCCGGCCGGGACCTCGGCGAAGTGCCAGATCGCCCGCTGCGGGGACGACGGGTGCCCGGCGATGTACTTCCGGTAGTCGAACTCCCGCCCGACGTTCGTCCCGCCGAACTCCACCTTCTCGGTCCGGGCGGCGGCCACCATGCTCTTGAACTCGAGCGCCCCGTACACCGGGACCCGGGCCTTGTACGTCTCGTCCCGGGTCTTCTGGGACATCCCCCCGACGGTGTTCAGGATGAACACCAGGCTCAGCCCGGTCAGGGCGATCAGCACCAGGGTCATGAGCGACACGTACCCGACGAACCGCCCGAGCACGACCTCGAACTTCTCCACCGGCTTCGACACCACCGTGTAGATGTTCAGGTTCTTGATGTCGTTCGGGATGCCGTAGAACGCGGCCACCAAGAGCCCCGGGAACAGCATCAGGAAGGCCAGGGACGTCTCCGCCCGCTCGACCGTCACCCGCAGCTCGTCCCCCGGCTTGATCGTCCGGTACCACTGGGCCGGGAACAGCAGCGGCAGGAACACGATCAGGAAGACCCACAGGAACTTGTTGCTCTGGGCCTCCTTGAAGCTCAGCTTGGCGACCGCCCAGACCGGCCCCTCGGCGTCGAACAGGAGCAGGACCAGGACGGCGAGCAGCAGGACGGTCGCCAGGACGATGCAGACCCCGGTGTAGATCCCGAACAGCCGGTCCGACCCGAACTGGTACACGACCACCCCGAGAGCCGCGTAGGCGGCGACCAGCACCCCCAGCCACACCGCCCGCCGGCCGGAGAACAGCCCGCCGAGTGAGGCCGACACCGACCCCCACAGGCGGCCGACGGCCGACAGGCTCGGGGAGAAGTTGCGGCGGCAGATCTTCACCATGTCCCGGGCGAACGGCTGGCCGAGCCCGAGGATGGCGACCAGCCCGGCGACCATGAACACGAGCGGGGCCAGCTCCTTCCGGAACTCCGGCGCCGGCGGGACGTACGCCGACCCGGGCGGCGGGGGGGGCACCGGCGGCGGGACGATCGGCATCCCGAACAGGGCGGGGCGGCCGTTCGCGCTGAGCAGGTACAGGGCGGCGAGCAGGGCGAACAGGACCAGGGCGACGGCGAAGCAGCCCACCATCCAGGCGTTGACCGGGACGCGGATCCGCTCGGACTGCGACTTCCCGGTCAGGGCGGAGCGGGCGTACAGCAGGTAGATCGCCAGCCCGACCATGGCGAACCCGCCGGCGTCCTGCAGCCAACCCTGGACCAGGCCGAGGACGTTCTCGTACCCGTGCGGCTCCCCGCGGTCGAGTTGGAGGATGCCGAACAGCGGGGACGGCGTCACGGGTGGAACCTCGCGTCGGATGACCCAGCGCCCCCGCGGTTAGCGACGCGTCGAAGACGCGTCTTCGACGCGTCGCTAACCTGGGCTAAATGATGGATGAACGGCGGTCACGCCCTCGGGGCGGCCGCCTCGGCCGGCGGCAGGTACCGCCGCCCGGGCCGAGCCTTCGACTCCTCGACGATCTTCAGGAACAGCCCCTCGAGCGTGGTGGACGGGTGGCCGACCGCCTCCAACTGCCCGCCGTGCTTGCGGAACACCGCCTCCAGGTCGGCCTTCAGCTCCGGCGACTCGCGGACGTCCTTCGCCCGCACCTCGAGCCGGACGGCGTCTTCCAGCAGCGTCGAGACCTTGCCGAGCGTCTGGAGGTCGCCGCCGTACAGGATGGCGATGCGGTCGCACACGTCCTGGACGTCGTCGAGCCGGTGGGAGCACATCAGGACCGTCTTGCCGCGCTTCCGGAGGTCGAGGATGAGGTCCTTCATCCACCGGGTGCCGAGCGGGTCGAGGCCGCTGGTCGGCTCGTCCAGGATGACGAGTTCCGGGTCGTTGATGAGGGCCTGGGCGAGGCCGATCCGCTGCCGCATCCCCTTCGAGTACTCCTTCAGGATGCGCTTCTTGTCCGGCCCCAGCCCGACCATCTCGATCAGCTCGGCGGCCCGCCGCCGCCGCACGTCCGGGTCCATGTCGAACAGCCGGCCGTAGAAGTCGAGGGTCTCCTCGGCGTTCAGGAAGCGGTACAGGTACGACTCCTCGGGGAGGTACCCGATCTTCTCGTTCTTCTCGACCTTGGCGGCAGGGTCGCCGAACACGAAGGCGTCGCCGGCGGTCGGGAAGAGGAGGCCGAGGAGGAGCTTGATGGTGGTGGTCTTGCCGGACCCGTTCGGGCCGAGCAGGCCGAAGATCTCGCCCTTGTAGATCTTCAGGTCGAGGGCGTTGAGGGCGGTCTTCTTCTTCCGGCCCCAGAAGTCGCGGTACACCTTGGTGAGGCTGCGGGTCTCGACGACGACGTCGGGCTCGGCCATGGGGCGGCTCCGGGTCCGCCGTTGGCGGCGGCGGGACGGCGACGGGGGCGGACAACGGGTGGTACGCACCGCCCGGCCGGGCGGTTCGGTCGCGGGTATGGTAGGAACCGGCCGGGGGGCGGCGAGGCCGGGGCCGGGACTTGCGGGCGGGGGCCGGGCCGGGTACGTTGCGCGGGCCGACCTCACCCGGGATCCGCCGACACAACCGCAGGGACTTCCGATGCGCTCCCCGACCCGCCTCGCCCTGTTCCTCGCCGCCGCGGCCCTGGCCGGGTGCCGGGCCAAGGCCCCGGACGACCCGCTGGCCGAGACCGTCAAGGCCGAGGTCGACAAGATGATGACGGCGACGGCCGACGGCCGGTACGAGGTCGTCATCGACATGACCCACCCGAAGGCGCTGGAGGAGATGGGCGGCAGGGAGAAGGCCCTGGAAGTCATCGGGGTGGCGATGGACCAGCTCAAGGGGAAGGGCGTCCGGTTCAAGGTCACGGAGGTGGGCAAGCCGACCGTGGTCAAGGGGGACGGCGGGCACTACGCGGTTGCCCCGTACACGATGGAGGTCACCGCCCCGGGGAAGAAGGCGACCAGCCGGACCGCGGTCGTCGGCGTCTCGGTCGACGGCGGGAAGACGTGGAAGTTCGTCAACACCGACACGAAGGGCGAGGCCGAGATCCGCAAGATTCTGCCCGACCTGCCGCGCGACCTGAAGATCCCCAAGCAGGAGGTCACGACCGAAGACGTCCGGTGACCGGCCGGGACGGTTGCGTCCGGTGCCGGTCTCGGGTACGGTGTGCGGGTTGGGCTGAACCGCCGGTCAGCCCAACCCGCACACTGTGTCAGGTTGATCCCGGGTTCGGCCACCGCTGTGTCCTTGAGAAGGAGGCAGTCATGTCGCCGTCGCCAGTCCCGGCCAGCGAGTTCGTCAGGCCCGCGGTCCGGTGGTCCGGGACAATTCCGGACGCCGAGAAGGAGAAGGCAAAGCCGGAGTCGGGGGCCATTACCTGGGGGGAGCCCTTCGCCGAACTCTGGGCCGCCTGGGAGCTCGGGGGGGAGGCTCCCCATGTGAACTTCGAGTCGTACTTCGTCGTGGTCATCGCGGGGCCGGATGTGTGCAGTCTCGCCCACCTGATGGTGAACGGCGAGGGTAACGGGAGTGCCGTGTTCAAAACCTGGCCGGTGTCGGAGCGGCAGGGGTTCGGCTACAGCATCGGGGTCTTCCCGCGGGCAGGGATCAAAACGTACGGCAGGGGTTGTGGCCGAGCGGGAGTAGCCGTCGCGCGGGCCGGTCCGGAGGAGTGACGCCGGGCGCCGCACCGGGCCCGGCCGGCTGACCTGGTTTCGATGGCTCGCCTTGTGCCTCTTCAGGCTGCGGGCGTCCCCGGCCGGTGCAGGCGAGCTGTGTCGATCGGCGCTCGGGGGAGGACGGAGTATGGGCGCGGACGGGGTCGACGGGTTAGGCGTGGTGTTGCTGCTTGCCCCGGACGCCGACCGGACCGCGGCCTTCTACCGCGACCTCCTCGGGCTCCCGCTCCGCGCGGAGCGGCACGACGGCCGGCACACCCACTACGCCTGCCCGCTCGGGGCGGTCTACTTCACGATCCAGCCGGCCGCCGACCTCGCCCCGGCGGAGCACGGCCGGGGGTACGACTTCCTGCAGCTCTGCTTCACGGTCGCGGACCTCGACGCCTTCCTCCGCCGGCTGGCGGACGCCGGCGTCGCCCCGCTCCACCCGCCGCAGCCGTTCGAGCACACCCGGTACGTCACCCTGCTCGACCCGGACGGCCGGCACATCCGGGTGATGACACCGTGGGAGCGGGGGACCGGCGGGTGAGCCGGTCCGGGCGTCACTTCTTCGGCTGGGCGGCGGTCTGGAGGTATTTCGCCCGCTGCTCGGCGAACGCCCGCAGGCTCATCCCGCGGCCGCCCCCGCCGCCCGCCCCGGCCGCGTCGTCCGTCGCCCGCTTGAACGCGTCGAACGAGTCCAGCTTGCGGGTGTCGGCCTCGACCTCCTTCTCGATCAGCCGGCGGTAGTCGGCCACGACCGGCCCGAGCTTCTTCCAGTCCAGGTCGTCGGCGACCGCCCGGACGTTCGCCAGGTACCGCGCCCGCAGCGCCGGGACCGCGAGCACCTTGCTCCGCAGCGGTTTACTGGAGTCGCTCAGGCCGACGAGCGGGTCCAGTTCCACCCCGCGCCCGCCGCCCCCGCCCGGCCCGCCCGGCGGCCCGAACCCGCCGCCACCCGGACCGCCGGGACCGCCCGGACCGCGGTCCTTCATCTCCTTGAACTGCTTCCGCTGCTCCTCGGTCATCAGCTTGTCGAGCCGGGCGTCCACCTCCTTCTGCACCTCCGCCAACTGCTTCTTCTGCTCCTCGGTCAGTTGCAGCAGGTCCTGCACCGGGGCCGGCAGCACCTCGCCCGGCGGCGGCAGGCGGAACACCATCCCGCCGCCGAACCCCGGCCCGCCGGCCGCCCGGAACGACTCGTTCATGTCGTGCGGGACGAGGTGGAACTTGCCCTTCGGGTCGAGGTACAGGGTGTAGTCGCTCGCCCGCACCCAGTACCCGTCGTTGTTGATCAGGGCGTTGTCCAGGGCCAGGAACCAGAGCAGCCCGTCGACGTCGAGGATCGGGGCCAGCGCTTCTTCGAGCTTGTCCGCCGGGGTCTGGTTCAGCACCTTGCACAGGTTGACCAGCGCCTTCCAGTGCTCCTCCTTGTCCTCCGACTTGATCTGGAACACCCGCTTGTAGTCCTCGACCCGGTCGCCGAAGTACTCCAGCCCGCCGCGGCCGCCGGGGCTGCCGCGGACCTTCCACCGGGCCCCCTTCGCGGTCCCGTAGTTCTCCTCCAGGAACACCTTGTCGAACTGCTGGACGCTCGGGTACACGCCCCAGCTCTCGCCGTTGATCACCACCCGGACGAAGTTCGCCTTCGGGGCCGGGGTGTGCTTCCGGGCCAGGTGGGAGTACAGGACCGTGCTCATCAGCGACGGGTCCTCGTGGGCGTTCAAGAGGTTCAGCGTCTTGAACCCGTACAGCCGCTGCTTCCCGCTCGCCAGGTCCACCGACACGTTCAGCGACCGCTTCGACCCGGCCCCGACGCCCATGTAGGACGACATGCCGCGGAAGCTGACGCCGACGTTCGGGTACCGCTTCCCGTCGACGGTCATGGTCGCCGGCACCTCCACGTCGGTCCCGTGGAAGTCCTGCAGCTCGGCCTCCCAGTCGGCGTTCTCTAACTCGAAGAACACGGTGCGGAGCACCGCCGGGTCGTACAGGGCCGAGTCCGGGTAGTTCTTCACCTCGCCGGGCGTGACCTTCGGCCCGGGCCGGCCGCGCTCGCCGCCGCCCTTCCCGCCGAACCCGCCCTTGCCGCCGAACCCGCCGGGCCCGCCCCCGCCCTTCTTCACCGCCTCCCGGGCCGGCTTCCGCTCCTCCGCGTTCAGCCACCCGTCGCCGTTCTTGTCGAAGTCCTTGACGACCTTCCGGTCGCCCCCGCCGCCCGGGCCGAACCCGCCCTTGCCGCCCGGCGGCTGGGTCCGCCCGACGGACCCGGCGGTCAGGGTGATGACGGCGACGGCGGCCGCGACGGCCACGGCCCCGATCTGCTTGCGCATGGTGTTGGTACTCCGGTCGGTGACGGTCACGTTCCCGCGGGGGCCTCGCCCCACTCGACGCCCTGAACCCCCTCGGTCCGGTTCAACTCGGCCGCCAGCGCGACGGCGGCGGCCGGGTCGCGGAGCCGGACGGCGTACGTCAGGTCGACGGCCGCCCCCTGCCGGGCGGTCGCGACCCCGAGCAGCCGGCACTCGGCGGCGTGCCGCCGCAGCACCTCGGCGAGCGGGCCGTCCGGGTCCTGGCCGACGCCGAGGCGGACGACCAGCCGGCCGGGCCGCGGGGCGGCGTCCGCGGCCCACGCCCGCATGGCCCATGCGGCGGCCGCCACCACCGGCACGCCGACCGCCGGGACCTCGTACGACCCGGCCCCGACCGCCATCCCGGTGATGACGGCGAAGATCACGAACGCGGTGTCCCGGGTGTCCTCGACGACCGTCCGGAACCGGACGATGGACAGCGCCCCGACCAGGCTGAACGCCCGGGCGATGTCCGACCCGACCACCAGGCTAACCATCGCCAACAGGACGGTCAGCAGCACCAGGGTGGAGACGAACGACCCGGCCTCGGCTCGGTTCTTCCGCTGGGTCAGGAAGTAGACCGCCGCGACCGCCACCCCGTACCCGGCGGCGACGGCGAGCCGGGCGGCCAGGGCCGCGAGGCCGAGGTCCGCGCCGGTCCCGGACCGGGCGGTCAGCCAGTCAAGCATCCGCGGGGCCTCCGCCGGCGGGGGCGAGGCCGGCGGCGAGCACGAACCGGCGGTACTTCGACACGGCCGCCGGCGCCAGCCCGAGCGCCCCGACGATCTCCTTGAACACGAGCGGCATCGCCAGCCGGAACTTGAACTCGCAGATCACCCGCCCGGGCAGCAGCTCCGGCCCGCCGGCCACCGGGGTCACGTCCCACCCGTCTGCCGGCTCGCCGCGGGCGGCCCGGTCGAACGTCACCCGGACGGTCCCGCCATCGGCCTGTCCGAGGTACGCGACCCGGTCGTAGGTGACCCGGCAGACCGGGCGCAAGCCGCGGCGGCCGAGCTGGCGGTGGAACCACCCGCCCGCCCACCCCGGCGGGGCGTTCGGGTCGGCGAGCACGCCCAGCTCGCCCGGCCCGACCGGCGCCCGGCACTTCCGCACCCGGTCCCCGTCCTTGTCCTTCCGCTCTAGGAAGACCGGGCCGGCGGCCCCGTACCGGCGGACCCGGAACTTGCTCCCGGCCCGCCCGCCGAGCCGGCGGAAGACGGCGAAGTCCGGGGTGTCGGTGTACAGGCTGGTGGTGCGGTACGCCCCGCCGAGGGCCGGGTCGGCGTGCGGGTCGGGGGCGAGCCGGCCGCGGACCCGCGCCTCGACCTCCCGGGCCGCGTCCTCGGTCAGGAGGAACTTGACCTCGTAGGCGGCGGCCCGGTCCGGCGCCGCCCCGGCCCCCGGCGCGAACAGCGACGGCGACTCCAGCGTGGGAACGGCTGCGGGCGTGGGAAGGTGTGTCACTCCCGATCCCTCGCGGTCCGAAAACCGACGGGCGGACTTGGCGGCGCGGACGGTGTGCCGGGGGAGGGCACGCGACACCCCGAAGATACCGGCCCACTCCTGAATATTCACTGAGTGTTCACGCCGTCTTCACGCGACGCTGCGGTGGGACGAGTCCGGGGCGGTGTCGGGGGTCGGCCTCAATGCCCGCGAAGCTGGTTGACACAGTCCGGACCGCCCCTAAACATGACTATTCGCCCGCCCGGGCGAACCCGACCCGCCATTCGACCGTCTCGACCCCGTACACCCGGGGCCGACCCCGCTGCCAGACAGGGACGACGCACCATGACCCCGTCCGACCCGACGACCGCGCCCCCGGCCGACCCCGCCGCGGACGAGGCCCCGGCCGAACCGCAGGTCACCTCGAACGAGCCGGCCGCCGCGAGTTCCGAGCCTCCGGCCGCCGACGCCCCCGGCTCGCCGGTCGACGCGGCCGCCGTCACCCCTCCCCCGGCCGAGGACCGCCGCCCGGCCCTGCCGGCGCTGCCGCCGCAGCCGGTCCCGACCGTCCCGCCGGCCCCGCAGCCGCACGACCTGAGCCGGATCGCCCAGGACCTGCAGATCCGCAAGGCCCAGGTCGAGGCGGTGGTGCAGCTGCTCGACGAGGACAACACCGTCCCGTTCATCACCCGGTACCGGAAGGAGCGGACCGGCGGGCTGAACGAGGAGGCCATCGGCCGGATCCGCGACCGGGTGCTGGACCTCCGCGACCTCGCCGCCCGCAAGCAGACCATCCTCCGCAGCATCGCCAACCAGGGCCGGCTCTCGGACGGGCTGACCCAGGCGATCCTCGCGGCCGAGGCCCCGAAGCGGCTCGAGGACCTGTACCAGCCGTTCAAGCCGAAGAAGAAGTCGCTCGCCACCGAGGCCCGGGAGAAGGGCCTCGGGCCGCTGGCCGAGGCGGTTTGGAACGGGGACGAGGCGGCCCGCGACCTCGCCGCGGTCCTCCCCGGGCTGGTCGACCCGGACAAGTGGCTGCTGAACACCGACGAGGTGTTCGCCGGGGTGAAGCACATCCTCGCCGACATGGTCGCCGACGCCGCCGACGTCCGCGGCCCCTTGCGGAACTTCACCTGGGACACCGGCCGGGTCGTCGCCGTCCGGATCGAGACGGTGCCGGAGGGGAAGGGGCGGGAGTACGAGCCGTACTTCAACTTCGCCGAGCTGTGCAAGGAGATCCCGCCGCACCGGGTGCTGGCGATCAACCGCGGGGAGAAGGCGAACGTCCTCCGGGTCCGGGTCGAGACGGACGTCGAGCTGGCGAACGAGATCGCCCGGTACCACCTGAACCTCGCCGACCACCCGCACCGCGACCTGCTGGCGGAGGTGGCCCGCGACGCCCTCGACCGGCTCGTCCTGCCCGGCCTGGAGCGGGAGGTGCGGCGCGAGCTGACCGAGCGCGCCCAGGACCACGCCGTCCACGTGTTCGCCCGCAACCTGCGGAGCCTGCTGCTCCAGCCGCCGCTCCGCGGGAAGAAGGTGCTCGCCGTCGACCCCGGGATCCGGACCGGGTGCAAGCTGGCCGTGCTCGACGAGACCGGCCGGCTGCTGGAGGACGCCGTCGTCTACCCGATCGGGCAGAAGAAGAACCAGGCGGACGCCCGCCGGCGGATGGAGCAGCTCGTTCGGAAGCACCAGCTCTCGGTCGTCGCGATCGGGAACGGGACCGGGTGCCGGGAGGCCGAGCAGCTCGTCGCCGACCTGATCGCCGACCTGGAGCACAGGCGCCTCAACCCGCCGCCGGCGGCCCCGGCCGCGACCACCGAGTCGAGCGCCACCCCGGCGCCGGCCCCGGCCGCGGAGGCCGCCCCGACCCCGCCGGAGGCGCCGCCCGCGGAGAGCATCGTGTCGGCCCCGGTCGCCCCGCCGGCCGAGTCCCAGACGTTCACCTCCGACGTGCCCCCGCCGCCGCCGGCCGAGGCGGTCGAGGTGCCGGCCCCGGCCGCGGAGACGCTGACGACCGGCCCGACCGAGGCCCCGGCGGACGCCGCCACCGCCCCGGCGACCTCGGCGGACGCTCCCGCCGCGCCGCCCCCGCAGCCGGCGGCCCCGCCGCCCGCCCCCCCGATCAGTCTGGAGGGGCTGCCGGAGGCGCCGGCCGACCTCGCCTATGTGATCGTGATCGAGGCCGGGGCGAGCGACTACTCGGCCAGCCCGATCGCCCGGGAGGAGTTCCCGGACCTCGACGCCACCACCCGCGGCACCGTCAGCATCGGCCGCCGGCTCCAGGACCCGCTCGCCGAGTTGGTCAAGATCGACCCGCAGCACATCGGCGTCGGGCTGTACCAGCACGACGTCAAGCAGAAGCACCTGAAGGAGTCGCTGGAGGCGGTCATCGGGTCGAGCGTGAACGCCGTCGGGGTGGACCTGAACACCGCCAGCGTCCCGCTGCTGCGGCACGTCTCCGGGCTGAACCAGCTCGTCGCCCGGGAGATCGTCACCCGCCGCGAGAAGAACGGCCGGTTCGGCGCCCGGCAGCAGTTGATGGACGTCCCCGGGCTCGGCGAGAAGCGGTTCACCCAGGCGGCCGGGTTCCTCAAGATCCCGGACGGGGCCGACCCGCTCGACGCCACCTGGATCCACCCGGAGAGCTACCCGGCCGCCCGGCAGATCCTCGCCGACCTCGGGTTCGCCCCGGACGACCTGCGCGACCGGGCCAAGCTCGACGAGTTGCGCGGCAAGCTGAACGGCGTGAACCCGGCGGAGCTGGCGGCCCGGCTGAACGCCGGCGAGCCGACCGTCCGGGACATCCTCGACGCCCTGGCCCGGCCCGGCCGGGACCCGCGCGAGGACCTGCCGCCGCCGGTGTTCAAGACCGGGGTGCTGAAGCTGGAGGACATCACCCCCGGGATGGAGCTGAAGGGGACGGTGCTGAACGTCGTCCCGTTCGGGGCGTTCGTGGACGTCGGGCTGAAGGAGAGCGGGCTGGTCCACATCAGCCAGATGGCGAACCGGTACATCAAGAGCCCGTACGACGTGGTGTCGGTCGGGGACGTCGTCACCGTGTGGGTGATGGAGGTGAAGCCGGGGGAGAAGAAGATCTCGCTGTCGATGATCCCGCCGGGCCAGGAGCGCGGCCGCGGGCCGGTCGGGCGCGGGCCGGGGATGCCGGCCCAGGGGCCGGGCGGCCCGCCGCGCGGGGAGCGCGGGTTCGGGCCGCCGCCGCAGCCCCAACCGCAGCAACCGCCGCCCCAACAGGCGCCGCGGCCGCCGTTCCCCCAACGGGGGGGCGAGCGGCCGCCGTTCCCGCAGCGCCAAGGGCAGGGCGGCCGGTTCGGCGCCCCGGCCGCCCGCGGGCCGGGCGGCCCGCCGCGGCCGGCTCCGAACGAGAACGTCCTGCCGGGCCAGGCGGCCGAGGGGGTCGCCCCGCCGGCCCGGCCGACGGTCCCGCCCCCGCCGCCGCGCCCGCCGGCGAAGCCGAAGGCGCTGCCGAACCTGACCGCCGGGAAGAAGTCCGGGAAGGTGCCGCTGAACACGTTCGGGGAGCTGGCGGCGTTCTTCAAGAAGGAAGAGCCGAAGCCGGAGCCGCCGCCGGAGGAGCCGAAGCCGCCGGCCCCGCCGGCCGAGGTCGAGGCGAAGGCCGCCGAGGACCCGAAGCCGGCCGCCGAGCCGAACCCGGCCGACCCGCCGCCGGCGGTGTGACGCGGGCGGGGGCCGGGTTCGCCTTCCCGCCGCCCGTGCGGCATAGAATATGTACGTGTCCGGGCAGACCCGGACGGGCCGCCCTCGCATTCGGCCCGTCCCGGTGGTCGGCGCCCGCCCCTTGCCGCGCCGCACGGAAGGACCAGCATGTCGCAGCCCCCGAGCCAGACGCCCCAGCAGCCCGGCCCCGGCGGCCCGCGGCGGGCCAACCCGCTGCTCCCTGGCGGGTGGATCGCCCTGGCGGTCCTGGCCGTCCTGGCCGTCGTGTACCTCACCTCCGGGCAGGTCCGGGAGGTCACCACCACCGAGTTCGAGGGGCTGGTCGAGAAGGGGCTGGTGCGGAAGATTGTCGTCATCGGGAACGACCGGGTCGAGGGCGAGGTCCGGGACCCGAACGCCGAAGCGGCCAAGGGCCTGAAGCTCGGGGCCGCCGGGAAGTTCGGCGCCCCGCTGCTGTCCAACGACAACCGGACGGCCCAGGCGGAGGGGTGGAAGAAAGCCGACCAGGAGGCCCGCGGCAAGGACCGGAACCCGGCCGACGACCTGGTCGTCACCACCCGGGCGGACCCGTCCTGGGTCGGGCCGTTCATCCTGAACCTGCTGGTGATCGGGGTCCTGATCGCCATGCTGGTGTTCGTCTTCCTCCCGCGGATGCGGGACCCGATGGGCGGCGGGTTCCTGTCCAGCTACACCCGCAGCCCGGCCAAGCGGTACGAGAAGGGGAAGGGGCGGATCACGTTCGACGACGTGGCCGGGATGGACAACACCAAGCGGGAGCTGGCCGAGATCGTGGACTACCTCCGGGACCCGGCCCGGTTCACCAAGCTCGGGGCCCGGGTGCCGAAGGGGGTGCTCCTGTTCGGCCCGCCCGGGACCGGGAAGACGCTCCTGGCCAAGGCCGTCGCCGGGGAGGCGAACGTCCCGTTCTTCGCGATCAGCGGGAGCGAGTTCATCCAGATGTTCGTCGGGGTCGGGGCGAGCCGGGTCCGGGACATGTTCCGGACGGCCAAGGAGAACGCCCCGTGCGTGGTGTTCATCGACGAGATCGACGCCGTCGGGCGGATGCGCGGGGCCGGGTACGGCGGCGGGAGCGACGAGCGGGAGCAGACGCTCAACCAGATCCTCTCGGAGATGGACGGGTTCCAGCCGTCCGAGACGGTGATCGTGGTCGCCGCCACCAACCGCCCGGACGTGCTCGACAGCGCCCTGCTGCGGCCCGGCCGGTTCGACCGGCACGTCACCGTGGACCGCCCGACGTGGCGCGGCCGGTTGGAGATCATGAAGGTCCACACCCGGAATAAGCCCTTGGCGGACACGGTGGACCTGGAGCGGCTGGCCCGGAACATGGTCGGGATGAGCGGGGCGGAGCTGCAGAACCTGTGCAACGAGGCGGCCCTGCAGGCGACCCGGAGCGGGCGGAACAAGATCGAGCAGGTGGACTTCGACCGGGCGGCCGACCGGGTCCGGCTCGGGGCGCTGCGCGAAGAAGCGTTCTCCGACACCGAGAAGCGGCGGACCGCGTACCACGAGGCCGGGCACGCCCTGTGCGCGATCCTGGAGCCGAAGGCGGACAAGATCGACCGGGTGAGTATCATCCCGCGCGGGCAGGCCGGCGGGGTGACCATGTTCCAGCCGGACGAGGACAAGGTCGACCGGTCGGTGAGCGAGCTGACCGCCCGGCTGGTGATGAGCATGGGCGGGCGGGCGGCCGACCGGCTGGTGTTCGGGGAGCCGATGAGCGGGGCGATCGGGGACCTGAAGCAGGCCACCCGGCTGGCCCGGGTGATGGTCACCCAGCTCGGGATGAGCGACCGGCTCGGCCCGGTCTTCTACCACCAGGGCGAGGACCACGTGTTCCTCGGGAAGGAGATCGTCGAGAGCCGGACGTTCTCCGAGGGCACCGCCCGGCTGATCGACGAGGAGGTCCAGCGGATCCTGACCGAGGCCGAGGACCGGGCGGCCGGGCTGGTGCGGACCCACCGGGAGCAGCTCGACCGGATCGCCGAGGCGCTGCTGCTGCACGAGGAGCTGGACCGCGAGGAGGTCGAGAAGATCATGGCCGGGGTGCCGGTCGCGGAGCTGCGGAAGGACAGGGAGCCGAAGCCGGCGCCGGCGGCCGACGCCCCGGCGGTGGCGGTCGCCCCGCCGGCCCCGGAGCCGCCCGCGTCGCCGGGGCTGGCGTTCGGCGGAACTTGAGCGATGCGGAGTGAAGACCAAGCCGGGCCGGCGGCGGGGGCGACGAGGCCCCGGCTGCCGGCCCGCGTGTTTTACGGGCTGATCGTCGCCGGGGTGCTGCTCGGGTCGGCCGCGGCGGCGGTCGGCGGGTGGGCGTACTCCCGGACCGGTGCCCCGGAAGGGCGGGGCGTCTCGGGTGACGCGGCGAAGGGGCTGGTGGTGCCGATCGCGGCGATGGTCGGGGCGACGTTCGGCGGGCTGGCGGGGGTCGCGCTAGCGGTCGTGCTAGAGCGCCGCTGGAAGGGCGCCCCCGGTTAGCGACGCGTCGAAGACGCGTCTTCGACGCGTCGCTAACCGGGGCGGAACCACCGTTCGGCCGAGCTACTCCGACAGCGGCATCCACTCGGTCACGTCGTACCGGGCGTGCGGGGCGGTCTGCGGGTCGGCCAGCGACTGGTAGTACGCCGGCCGGCAGTTCGCCAGCAGCGCGGCCAGCTCGTCCGCCCGCAGGCACCCGTGCTCCCGGCAGAACATCAGGTCGGTCGCCGACCCGCCGACCGCCACCGTCCGGGCGTCCGGCAGGGTCTCCGCCACCAGGTCGGCGTACGCCCGCCCGGGGCCGGTGTCCGGGACCAGCACGAACGTCTCCTCGTCGTTCCCCGGCTCGCCCGCCGCCGGGGCCGCCCGACGGTGGTAGTCCGCCACCCGGGCCGCCGGCTCCACCCGCCGGGCCGCCGCCGCCGACGTCTCGACTTCGGTCACGTCTGTCACCGGGAGCAGCTTGCCGAGGAACGCGGTCGTCTGCTCGACCATCGGGGCGACCAGCGTCCGGAGCAGGTCGGTGTTCAGCCGGCACAGGGCGACCAGCCCGCCGCGCGGCTCCAGCACGAGCTTCTGCAGCGCCACCTCCAGCCGCCCGAGGTCGTCCGGCTGGACGGCCTGGACGACCCGCTTCGCCGACCGGTCCAGGTGCGTCTCCCCGCTCGGCAGCACCACCTGCAGCGTGTTCGTCGGGTGGATCGTCTGCTGCAGCGCCTCCTCGGACATCGCCACCGGGGTGTCGGACGACGCCGGCAGGTTCAAGAGCGGGTTCTCCAGCACCCGGACGAGCTGTTCCATCCGGGTGCGGCACCCGGCGAGGTCGCGGAGCTTGTCCTCCATCCGCGCCCGCAGCGCCCGGTAGAACTTCGCGGTGGCGTCGGCGAGGTCTTCCTGCAGGCGGAGGCGGGCGAACGCCCGGACCTGGTCGAGGAAGTGCCGCGTGGACCGGCCGGACCGCCCGCCGAAGAAGCTGAACGACCCGCTCCCGGCCTGGCAGGCGTCGAGCGCCGCCCGGGCGTCGGTCCGGGCCTCCCGGGCCTTCACCCCGCACGTCTCGACCGCCTTGTCGGCCGCCGCCGCCGCGTCCCCGCACCACCCGGCGAACCGCCGCAGGGCCGCTTCCACCGCCCCCAGCCGGTGCCCCGGCAGCTCCTCCAGCGGGCGGGCGGCGGCCGCGAACTCGTTCCCCCAGGCGTCGGCCGCCCGGCGCACCGCGTCGTCGAGCAGCTTCGACAGCCGGCTGCGGCGGACGGTGCTGTCCTGCTCCCCGGTCGGGCGGGTGCCGATCAGGTCCCGGGCCTGGTCCCACACCGCCCGGGACCACGGCCCGGCCTCCGCCCGCCGGGCCGACGGGTTGAGCTGGCCCTCCAGCCCGGACAGCCAGCGCTCGACCTGGTCGGCCGGCCCGCCGTCCTGCCCGCGCACCGCCTCCGCCTCGATCTGCCCGCGGACCGCGTCCGACCGCAGCCGCGGGTCGGCCACCACCCGGGCGACGAGGTCGTCCACCGGCCGGAGGTCGACGGGCGGGAGGTCGGCCTGCCACTGCCTGACGAGCCGCAGCCCGATCCGCTGGGCCGCCGCCCGGAGCAGCAGCCCGCGCGGGAACCACACCCCGTAGGTGCCGAACGTGCGGAACGGGGTGCGGTCGAACCCCGGCGGCTGGCGGCGGATCCGCTCCAGGGCCGGGCCGAGCGGGGTGGTCAGGTCGTGGGCCACGTACCCGGCCAGGTGGGACACGCAGTCCCGGAACGCGGCCGCGGTCCGCTCCGGCATCGGCAGCAGGTAGGCGGCGGAGAACGGCAGCCCGCGGGCCTCGACCCGCGGGCCCTCCGGCCCGCCGTAGCTGGCCGCGAACGTCACGTCCGGGTCGGCGTAGTGGTTCAGCTCGGTAACCCCGGCGTACAGGTTCGCCAGCTCGTGGTCCCCGGTCGCCGGGTCGGACGGGGCCGAGGCGTACACGAACGCGGTCACCGGGGCGCCGGCCGAGGTCACCCGGTTCAGCACCCGGCGGACCGCGTACCCGAGGTCGATCAGCATCCCGCCGGACCCGCCGGCCGCCCCGGCGAACACGTACACCCGCGGGACGTTGTCGCCCCTCGCCAGCCCGGTCTGGTCGGCCGAGTCGGCCATCGACTCCGGGTGCGTCGCGATCTGCAACTCCCGCCGCAGCCGGGTGACGAACCGCAGGTAGTTGTCGCAGAACGCGAGCCGGCCGAGGGCCCGGGACCCGCCGGCGTGGAGGTTCCGCGGGATCGCGTACAGCTTCTCCCGCGGCAGCCAGTCGAGGATGCGGTCGAGCTGCCGGCGGCGGTACTGGGTGACCGGCTGGAGCGGGACGTGGAACACCTCGTCCGGGGCCAGGGCCACGTCCGGCGGGGCCCCGACGGCCTTCTGCACCGCGTCCGGGTCGCAGTCCACGTACAGGAACCGGAAGCTCGGCACCTGGGCCACGTCCCCGACCCGGTCGGTCAGCCGGCAGCGGATCTCCTGCAGCGCCCGCCGGCCGAAGCTGCCGATCCCGATCAGCACGGTCGGCCGGAGCACCCCGGTGTCGTCCGGCCGGGCGGTCGGGAGGTCGTCGAGGGAGAGGTCGGCGACCGACCGTGCGTTCCGACTCGGGGTGCCGGTGCGCGGGGTGTTGGGCGTCAGGTCGACGTCGTGGACCGTCCGCCCGGCCCTCGCCCAGGCCGACGGCTCGACCACCGTGCTCCCGCCGTCGGCCCGCCCGGCGAGCGCCCGGACGAACGCGGCGCAGGAGGGGAACCGCTCGTCCGGGTCCTTGGCCAGCGCCCGGGCGACGACCGGGCGGTCCGCCTCCGGGAGCATGGACAGGTCCGGCGGCTCGGTCATGTGCTGCAGGGCGAGCTGCCGGATGTTCTTCCCGGCGAAGGGCCGCCTCCCGGTCAAGAGCTCGACGTACACGACGGCGAGGCTGTACTGGTCGGAGTGCTTGCTGATCTTGTTCGAGAAGGTTTCGGGGGCGGCGTAGATCGGGGTCACCCCGCCCATCAGCCCGGACGAGCTGGACCGCTCGAGCGTCTTCACCAGCCCGAAGTCGGCGACCTTGACCCGGTCGGCGACGGTGAACAGGTTCCGCGGCTTCACGTCCAGGTGCTGCAGCCCGTGCCGCTCGATCAGGTGGTCGAGGCCCTGGGCGGCGTCGTCGAGGAGTCCGAGCAGGAGGTCGCGCGGGATGCCCGGCCGGCCGGCCCCCTGGTGCTCGACCAGGCACTCGTGCAGGTTCCGGTCGGCCAGCTCCATGACGATCAAGAGCTCCCCGCCGACGTCCTGGATCTGCTCGATCGACAGGACGAACGGGTGGCGGACCTGCTTGACCCGCTCCAGCGCCTTCATCTCCTGGACGGCCCGGGCGTCGTCCCCGTCCAGGGCGTTCAGGTTCCCGTAGACGAACTTGATCGCCTTGTGGATGCCGCCGGGGGCGACGCACTTCCACACCTCCCCGAACCCGCCGGTGCCGATCGGCTCGATCAGCCGGTAGCCGGGGAGCGGCTCGGTGTCCGGTTCGCGGAGCCAGTTCATGGACGACCCTGCGCCCCCGGGTGACGGTCGGCCGGGGAAAGAGTTCCGAGAATGGGTCGGATGAACCGTAAGTCACTCCCGGCCGGAAGTCCAATGTGAGGGGTAGGGTTGAGCCGCAGGCGGAACCGCCGCGCGGGGCGCGAAGTGAGGTGCGGGAATGGTTTAGCCGCGACGCGGAGTCCTCGGAGCGGAGCGCGGGCGCCTCCCCCGCGCTCCGCTCCGAGGACTCCGCGTCGCGGCTAAACGGGGCGGATCAGTCCTTCTTCTTCGCCGGCGGCCCCCACGCGGGCGGGACCAGCTCAGCGTCCCACTTCTGCCACAGGGCGGCCAGGTCCTTGACCTTGTCCGGGTGCTTCGCGGCGAGGTCGGTCTGCTCCCCGAGGTCGTCCTTCAGGTTGAACAGCTTCGCTCCTTCGACGGTCGCCTTCTCGCGCCGGGACGCGGCCCCGCCCCCGCCCGCCCGGCCGCCGCCGTCGACCGCCTTCACCAGCTTCCAGTCCCCGGCCCGCACCGCCATCTGCCCGCCGAACCGCCAGTACAGGGCAGCGTGCGGCGCGTCGGCCTTCTCGCCCGACAGGTACGGCAGCAGGTTGACGCCGTCGAACTTGTCGTCGGAGTTGGCCGCGACGCCGGCGGCGGCGAGGGCGGTGGGGGTCACGTCGAGCTGGATCACCGGGTGGTCGTAGGTCTTCCCGGCCGGGACCTTCCCTTTCCACCGGAGGAGGAACGGGACGCGGACGCCGCCCTCCCAGGTCGTCGCCTTGCCGCCGTTCAGCGGGCCGTTGTCCGACGCGTTCACCGCCTCCGGCCCGCCGTTGTCGCTGTGGAACACCACCAGGGTGTCGTCCTCGACGCCGGCCGCCTTCAGCTTGGCCAGCACCTTCCCGACCCCGTCGTCCAGGGCCGCGAGCATGCCCGCGTACGTCCGCCGCTTCTCGTCCTTGATGCCCGGGAACCGCTTCAGGTACGGCTCGGCCGCCTCCATCGGGCCGTGCACCGCGTTGTACGCCAGGTACAGGAAGAACGGCTGCTTCGCGCTGCGGTCGATGAACCCCACGGCCTCGCGGGTGAAGGCGTCGGTCAGGTACTCCTTCTCGTCGGCGGGTTCCTTGCCGCGGAAGACCGCGTTCGGCCCGGCCCCGGGCCGGAGGTACGTGTGCGCCCCGCCGAGGAACCCGTAGAACTCGTCGAACCCGCGGGCGAGCGGGTGGTACTTGTCCGCGTGCCCGAGGTGCCACTTGCCGACCAGGGCGGTCCTGTACCCGGCGGCCTTCAGCCGCTCGGCCAGGGTCTTCTCCTTCAGCGACAGGCCGATGTCGGCGGTGTCCGCGGCCGGGGCGCCGGGGTTGAACTCGTGGCCGTACCGCTGCTGGTACCGGCCGGTGAGCAGGCCGGCCCGGGTCGGGGAGCAGTACGGGCCGGAGACGTACCCGCTGGTGCAACGGACGCCGTCCTTCGCCAGCGAGTCGATGTGGGGGGTCGGGACGTCCTTGCACCCGTGGACGCCGAGGTCGGCGTACCCCTGGTCGTCGGAGACGATGACGACGACGTTCGGCTTGCCCGAGCGGGGGGTGTCAGCCCCCTGAGCGGCGGCCGCGAGCGGGAGCAGGGCGAGGGCGAGGGCGAGCCGGGAGAGGGGGGTCATGGCGAGGTCCTTCGGGGTCACTTCCGGGGCGGGTCGAGTTCGAGCGTCCACTCGCCCGACAGAGGGACGCGGACGCGCAGCCCGGACTTCTGGTAGTCGAGGTACTTCGGGTGGAACGGGGCGGCCCGAGCGTCGTCGCCGCGGGCGTCGATCGGCGGCTCGACCCGGACCAGGTACTCGCCCGGGGCGACCCCGGCCCGGCCGACGCCGGCGGCCGGCGTCGCGATCGCGAAGGTGCCGTCGTGGTCGATCACCCCGACCGCCTGCTGGTTCGGGTCGGCGACCGACCGGAGCCACACCCTCCCGCCCTCGAGCCGGCCGGCCCCGTCGGGTTTCCCCTTGAGGACGACCCGCCCGGAGGCTTCCGGGAGCGGGTCCCCGGGCGGGGCGGACCCGGTCCCGCACCCGGCGGCAATGAGGACCGGGCCGAACAGTAGCGCGCGCGTCATGGGGCGGTCCGGCTCACGGGAGGTTCAGGACTTCGCCGTCGTTCGGCACCCCGAGCCGGCGGAGCTGGTCGGACGTGGTCGAACTGGGGACCGGGCGGGAGCTGCCGTCGGCCAGGGTGAACAGGCACACCCCCCCGCCGCCGTGCGGGCCGCCGAAGCACTGGTTCACCGGGATCGGGGTCAGGGTGGTCTCGTTGGGGTTGGCGACGAGGGTGTTCGCCAGGTCTGCCGGGTCCCCGGGGATCTGGCCGAGGAACCGGCGGAAGTTGTTCCCGTTCGACGAGCTGTACACGCTCCGGTCCTCGTTCTTCCCCTCCAGCGAGTTCTTGCGGACGAACTTCTCCCCGAACAGGGCGGTGTTGCTGGCCCCGTCGGGGATCTTCTGCAGGGTGAGCTGCCCCTTCCACTTCTGGAGGATCGCCCCCGGCCCGCTGTTGTTGAACGCCGCGTTGTTGGCCAGCACCGCCCCGCCGGTCGTCACCCCGGACTGCCCGCCGGCGATCCGCATCGCCCCGTCGTTGTTCCGGGTCCCGGCCACGCTCGCGTAGTCGGACACCGCCCCGGGGCGCGGCGTGAGCATGTCCCCCGGGGCGGTGGCGAACGCCGGCTCGGTGCTCAGCGCCCCGGACCGCGGGCGGGACGGGCAGACGTACGCCTTCACCCGGACTGCGACCGGGTCGGCCCCGCCCGGGCCGACCGCCGGCTGCTCGGCGTACCGGCGGGTGAGGTCCCAGTTCCGGAACGCGTTGTCCTGTTCCATGTACGGCAGGATGAGGACGGCCCACGTCGCCCAGTCGTTGGCGATCCGGTCCGGGGGGAGGAACCCGTACGTGTCGTGGTAGTTGTGGGTGGCCAGCCCGATCTGCTTCATGTTGTTCAGGCACTGGGTCCGGGCGGCCGCCTCGCGGACCTTCTGCACGGCCGGCAGGAGTAGCCCGACCAGCACGGCGATGATCGCGATCACCACCAAGAGTTCGATCAGCGTGAACGCCCCGCGGCGGGGGGTGCGTGCCATGGGAAACCCTCGGTAGACGTGAGAAGAGCGAGGAGCCCAGCATGACTCGGGATGACTACGCCGGTCGGCCGGGTAACCTAAATCGCCTCACCGAGTTTAATCATTACTTAATCCATCGACGTTGTCAAGTTGAACCGAGGTGGGCAATCAACGTATCGCTTGCGAATGGGCTTAACTCGCAGGTGTTGGACCACCTTTCCACCCGGCGGCCTCTTCGCCGTCGAGCCGGAGCGTCAGGCACTTTGCGCTGCCGCCGGCCTTCAAGAACTCGTCCAGTTCCACCTCCACCGACCGGTACCCGGCCCGCACGAGGCTATCGGCGAGTTCCGGGCACCGACTGTTGTGGACGACGGTTTTGCCGACGACGACGGCGTTGCACCCGAACCGGTGGGCCTCCGCCTCGACGACCGGGATGAGGGTCGGGACGTGGGTGGTCAGCACGCGCCGGCCGTAGGCGTCGAAGGCGTCCGGGAAGTAGATGGCGACGCCGGGGGCGAGCGGGCAGAAGCAGGTGTCGAGGTGGTAGAACCGGGGGTTGACCAACTCTAGCGGCAGGACGCGGACGCCGAGGGCGTTGCCGACCCACTGGTGGGCGGTGGCGTCGGACCGGGTGCGGTACCCGGCGAACAGGGTGTCGCCGCAGAACAGGGCGTCGCCGGCGCCCTCGTGGAACATGTTCTCGGGGAGGTGCTTGACCTCGTACCCGTTGGCGGCGAACCAGGCGTCGAAGTGCGGCGACTCGCGGGCCCGGACCTCGTGTCGGAACCGGCTGCTGAGGAAGGTGCGGTGGAAGACGAGGCCGGCGTTGGCGGTGAAGACGAGGTCGGGGAGGCCGGGCTGCGGGGTCATCGTCTCGACCCCGACGCCGAGGCCGGCGAGGGCGGCGTGGAGGTTCTTCCACTGGGTGAAGGCGAGTTCGCGGACGGCCCCGAGTGAGCGGTTCATCCACGGGTTGATCTCGTACTCGATGCCGTAGTGGTCCGGCGGGCACATCAGGATGCGGGGCGACGACATGCGCGACTTCCGTGGTTGCGGGCGGGGCGCGGGTGTGGTCCCATTTTAACGGGTGCTGACCGAAGTGAGGGCGGCGATGCGCACACGTAAACTGAACGCGGGAGTCGTGCGCGGACTCGTCTTCAGTCCAGACGGGTCAACGCTCGCGGCTACAACGGCTCGCTTCGTGTGGCTCTGGAACCCCCTGACGGGCGACCAACCCGTGCGGCTTCCTGCCGGTGACTTCTACGGTCACCACATGTCGGCCGCGTTCAGCCCAGACCCGCGCTTCATTGCCGCTCTCGGAAGCGAAGGCAAGGTCCGCGTGTGGAGCGTCGGATCAGACGGTCCGGAGTACACGGCGGGACTACGCACTCGGTGGTGGGCTTCCTCGGTTTTCGCGATCTCGCCATCTGGGCACCGGCTGGTAGCGTGTGGCCGCCGTTCGATGGCATGGTGGAATAACCCCACTCGCCCAGCGACAAAGGCACGCCTCCCGAGCGGCAACCATACCAGGAGTCGCGACGGATCGTCGCCCACTGCCATGTGCTTCACTCCCGACGGGTCACGGCTACTCGTCGGAGCCGAAGCACTCGAGTTGTGGGCGGCAGACATGTCAGGAGAAGTTGAAGCGATTCCGACACGCGGGCAAGGTCGCATCCGTGCGCTCAGTGTGTCGCCGGACGGCCTGCGGGTTGCTATGGTGCTCGAGAATGGTGCAGGTATCTGTCACTTCGGACGACGCGATTGGGAACCGCTACCCGTGCCAGCGGAACGCCTGACCTGCGCGGTTTTCATGCCCGACGGGCGGTCGCTGTTGGCCGCCGGGGCTGACGGGTTTGTGCACTGTATCGACCTGCAGGCAGCCCAGGAGACGCGACGGTTCGACTGGCGGATCGGGAGAGTGCGGGCAGTCGCTGTGTCGTCCGACGGACTGACGTGCGCCGCCGGCGGCGAGAACGGGCAGGTCGTCGTCTGGGACGTCGACACCTGACCGCGGCGGGGTATGCTGACCGTCCACGCCATTCCCACTCCTCGGACAACTCCCATGCGCCGCCTCTCCGCGTTCCTGCTCCTCGCGTCCGCCGTGCCGGTCGCGGCCGCCGACCCACCCAAGGGCTTCACCCCGCTCTTCAACGGCAAGGACCTCACCGGCTGGCACGGGTGGGCGATCCACGCCAAGGGCGCCAACCCCGCCGACCTCGCCAAGCTCACCCCCGAGGAGCGCGCCAAGCTGACCGACGGGTGGACCGCCGACGCGAAGGCCCACTGGTCGGTCGAGAGCGGAGAACTCGTCAACGACGGGAAGGGGGCGTACCTGGCCACCGACACGGAGTACGGCGACGTCGAGTTGCTGGTCGAGTACAAGACCGTCGCCAAGGCCGACAGCGGCATCTACCTCCGAAACACCCCGCAGGTGCAGATCTGGGATTCGAACCAGGTGTTCGACCCCAAGAAGGCCGACCGCAAGCCGCACCTCGGCTCCGGCGGGCTGTTCAACAACGCCCCCGCCTCCCCCGGCCGCGACCCGCTCGCCCTCGCCGACAAGCCGTTCGGCGAGTGGAACCGGTTCCGCATCCTCCAGGTCGGCGAGCGCACCACCGTCACCCTGAACGACAAGCTCGTCGTCGACTTCGCCCGCATGGAGAACTACTGGGACCGCGCCGCCCCGCTGCCGCGGGCCGGCAAGATCCTCCTCCAGACGCACGGCGGCGAGATCCGATGGCGGAACCTGTTCGTCCGCGAGATCCCGTCGGCGGAGGCGAACGCCCTGCTCGCGAAACACGCCGCCGACGGGTTCAAGCCGGTGTTCAACGGCAAGGACTTCGACGGGTGGGCCGGGCCGGTCGAGAACTACGAGGTGCTCGACGGCGCGATCGTCTGCAAGAAGGGGAAGGGCGGCAACATCTACACCAAGGCCGAGTACGGGGACCACGTGATCCGGCTGGAGTACAAGCTGCCGCCGAGCGGGAACAACGGGCTGGCGATCCGCTACCCGGGCGGAACCGCCCACGCGGCCACCCAGGCGATGTGCGAGCTGCAGATCCTCGACGACACGGCCGCGAGGTACGCGAAGCTCGACCCGCGGCAGTACAACGGGTCGGCGTACGGGATGGTGGCCGCCCACCGCGGGTACCTCCGGCCGGTCGGGGAGTGGAACTTCCTGGAGGTGACGGCGAAAGGGACGACGCTGCGCGCCGAACTGAACGGCACCCGCGTCCTGTGGGACCCCGACCTCGCCAAGGTGACGGAGTTCAAGGACAAGAAGGACCACCCGGGCCAGGGCCGGCTCCGCGGCCACTTCGGGTTCGCCGGGCACAACGAGCCGGTGGCCTTCCGCGACATCCGCATCAAGGAGGTCGACGCGAAGAAGTGACGCAACCGAGCTTCCGGTCGGCCCGCCGGAGGGGTACAACCTTCCCTCCCACGGACCCGAATCGGCGGCCGCCTTCCCGGGCGGCCGGGGTCCGTGCCCGCCCGCCGGGCCGGCCCGGCGGGTCAACCGCGAGGAGGCTGGTGATGAACATCCTGCGTGCGCTCGTGGCGGTCGCGACGATGGCGGCCCCGGCGGCGACGGCCCAGGAGCCCCCGAAGCCCGGCCCCGAGCACGACGTGCTCAAGAAGATGGTGGGGGACTGGGACCTCACCATGAAGTTCGGCGGGATGGAGACGAAGGGGAAGGTGACGTACCGGATGGAGGTCGGCGGGCTGTGGCTGGTCGGGAACCTGGAGAGCGAGCTGTTCGGGGCGAAGTACTCCGGCAAGGGCCTCGACACCTACGACCCGGCGACGAAGAAGTACGTCGGCATCTGGGTCGACAGCATGGCCGGCCGCCCGATGCTGCTGGAGGGGACCTACGACAAGGCGGCGAAGACGCTGACGATGGCCGGCGAGGGGCCGGGGATGGACGGGAAGCCGACCAAGTACAAGTCGGTGTCGGCGATGCCGGACGACGACACCATCAACTTCAGCATGTACATGGGCGACGGGAAGGACCCGGCGTTCACGATCGTCTACAAGCGGAAGAAGTGACCCGTCCGGGCGAACCCGGAGCGTGAGCGACGGGGTGGGCCGTACCCAGGCCGTTGGCCTGGGCTGAGGCAGGGCGGGCCTTCGGCCCTCAGAAGCCCCGAAGGGGCGGCCTCCCTCAGCCCAGGCCACCGGCCTGGGGTCTTGTGTGGGCCGCACCCCGTCGCTCACGCTCCGGGTTCGCCCGCTCAAAAGTCCCACGTCTCCGACCCGCCGGGCGTCTTCTTCCGCGGCTTCGGCTCCGGCGGCGGTGCGACCTCCCCGGCCGCCTCCTCCGATTCCGCGCCGCCGCGCCGGCCGCCCTCGCCCTTGTCCCGCAGCACCACCTTGATCGCCACCTCCGGGAACGGGAAGTTGTCCCGCAGCACCTTCGTCAGGTACCGGACGTAGGTGTCGTCGAACAGCTCCGGGCCGTTGGTGAACAGCACCACGGTAGGCGGGTGGACGCCGACCTGAGCCGCGTAGAACACCTTCGGCATCCGGCTCCCGTGCATCGGCGGGGAACTCGCCTCGAACGCGGCCCGGATCACCCGGTTCAGGTCCCCGGTCGTCACCCGCGTCCCGGCCTGCTTGTGCAACTGCACCGCGAGCTGGAGCAAGCGGAGCACGTTTTTGCCGCTCTTGGCGGTCACGAACGCGATCGGGACGTGGTCGAGCATCGGGAACATCTTTTTGACGTACTCGGCCATCTTGTCCGTCGTCATCGCGTGCTTCACCAGGTCCCACTTGTTGACGACGAAGACCGCCGGCTTGTTCTCGGCGACGATGTACCCGGCCAACTGCTTGTCCACCCGGCCGACGCGGTACCGGGCGTCGAAGAACTGGAGCACCACGTCCGCCCGGCGGATCGACCGCTCCGCCCGATGCAGCCCGTAGAACTCGATGTCGTTGGCGAGCGTCGTCTTCTTCCGCACCCCGGCGGTGTCGATCGCCACGAACGCCTTCCCGTCCCGCTCGAACCGCACGTCCACGCTGTCCCGGGTGGTGCCCGGCACCTCCGACACGATCACGCGTTCCGCTTCGGCGAGGCTGTTGATGAACGTGCTCTTCCCGACGTTCCGCCGGCCGACGACCGCGAGCTTCAGCGCCGCTTCTTCGGGCGGCCCCTCGCCGGTGTCCGGCGGCAGCTTCGCCACCACCGCGTCGAACAGCTCGTCCTTCCCCACCTTCTGCTCGGCGCTGACCGCCAGCGGCGCGCCATACCCGAGCGCGAAGAACTCGCCGGCCCCCTGCCCGAGCTTCTCGGTGTCGGCCTTGTTCGCGACGAGCACCACCGGCTTCTGGATCGCCCGCAACCGGTTCGCCACGTCCTGGTCGAGCGGGGTGACGCCGTCGCGGACGTCGACCACGAACACGACCACCGCGGCCGAGTCGATCGCGACCTGGATCTGCCGCTCGACGTCCGCGGTCAGGTCGTCCACGTCGACGATCCCGATCCCACCGGTGTCCGACAGCTCGAAGTACCGGCCGCCGGCCTCGACCACGGTGGTGACGCGGTCCCGGGTGACGCCGGCGGTCGGGTCGACGATGCTGATCCGCCGGCCGGCGAGCCAGTTGAACAGCGACGACTTGCCGACGTTCGGCCGGCCGACGATCGCGATGACGGGGAGGGACATGGGTGCGTTACCACAGGGTGTACCCGCCGTCCACGACGAGGGTGGTGCCGGTGACGTAGCTGGCGGCGTCGCTGGCCAGGAACAGGGCCGCCGGGCCGACCTCGTCCGGCTCGCCGAGCCGGCCCATCGGGATGTGGGCCTCGAACACCGCCCGGAAGTCCGGCTTCTCGCCGAACCACTTCCGGTTCGGGTCGGTCAGGAACACCCCCGGGGCGATCGCGTTCACCCGCACCCCGCGGTCGGCCCAGTCGGCGGCCAGCGACCGGGTCAGGGCCGCGAGCGCCGCCTTCGCCGTCTCGTAGTGCCGGCCGCGGATCCCCTTGATCGCCAGCGGGCCGGCGATGCTGGTGACGTTCACCACCGCCCCGCGGCCCCGCTCCAGCATCGGCTTGCCGAGCTTCTGGCAGCAGACCAGGGCGCTCGTCAGATTCAGGTCGACGAGGCGTTGCCAGTCGGCGAGCGGGAAGTCTTCGGTCGGGACGTCGAGCCGGCGGCCGCCGACGTTGTTCACCAGGATGTCGATCGACCGGCCGAGGTTCAGGGCCGTGTCGCACGCGGCCGCCGCCCCGTCCGGAGTGCCGACGTCGCCGGCCACGGTCCCGACCCACCGGCCGGTCGCGGCCAACTCCCGCGCGGCCGATTCCAGCGACGGGCCGTCCCGGCCGACGAGCACGAGGTCGGCGCCGGCGTCCGCGAGGGCGTTCGCGATCGCCCGGCCGAGGCCCCGGCTGCCACCGGTGACAAGGGCGGTCCGGCCGTGCAGGGAGAAGCGGTGCGGCAGGGTCGTGGGCACCGGGACATTCTACCCGGGCGGGGGCGAGGGGGAACGGGGGTCACCGGGGGGCGGGTAAGGGGCGCCCGTGCCGGTCGACCGTGACCGACCGGATCAGCCCGCCGAGGTCGCACGCCGCCTCGGCCCCGTGGAACAGCAGCACGTGGTATTCGGCCGGTTCGGTCCGGACGGCCACGACCCGGTCCGGGACCGGGAGGAGGCCGGCGGCCGCGAGCCGGGCGTGATCCGTACCCGGGGACGGGCAGACGACCGCCGGCCGGCCGTCCGCGAGCAGGCCGTTCAGCTCCGCGTGGGTCGTCACCGGGGTCGCCTGGGGCATTCGGAACCGGAGGTGGTACAACTCCGCCTCCCCGAGCCCGAGGGCCGGGTTCGCGGGCGGCTGGCGGTACACGACGAGCCGGACCCGCCCGGCCTCCAGCTCCCCGCGCAGGGCGTCGTGGAACACCAGCGGCGGGTACTCCCGGTACGGGTGCTTCCCCACGTGCCGCACGGCGGACCGGCAGTCCCCGACCGCTGCCGCCGCCGCGGCCGCCGCCCCGGCGACCGCCAGCACGCGCCACGCCGCCCGGACCCGCCGCCCCGGGGCCGGCGGCGGCCCGAGCCCGGCCAGCAGGACCGCGGCGACCAGTACCGCGAGGAACGGGAAGGCGTAGTAGCTGTAGTGGTGCAGCTTGGTCGCGGCGGCGGAGATGGCGGCGAGGAACGACCCGGCCAGCAGGGCCGGTAGCCCCCACCCCGGCCCCCGCCCGGCAGCCGCCACGGCGGCCGCGACGGCCAGCGCGGGAAGCGCGAACCGGAAGGCTGCCGACGAGTCCCGGGCCCAGTCGAGGTAGAACATGGGCTGGGGGCCGGTCGCGGTCATGTCGGCGGCCGCCCGACCGACCGAGTTGTGCACGAACAGGTGTTCCAGGGCCGGCTGTCCCAGCCGGTCGTAGAGAGCCGCGTACCACGGGACGGCGACCGCGGCGGCGGCGAGGGCCAGGAGCGGGCCGGCCAGCCGGGCCCGGACCGGCAGGTCCCGGCGGGTGAGCAGGTGGTGGGCGCAGGTGACGAGGAAGAAGAACCCGGGGATGGCCGGCGGCTTCATCAGCGTCCCCGCCCCGAGGCACAGGCCGGCCCCCGCCCACCACCCCAGGCCCCGCCCGGCCGACCGGCACGCCCGGGCGTAGCACACCGCCCCGAGGGTGACGAAGAACATCGTCCCGGTCTCCATCACCCCGTGGCGGACCCCGTGGACGAACAGGAGGTGGTGGTTGGACAGGAGGACGACGGCCGCCACCAGCCCGACCGCCGGCCGGAACAGCACGGCGCCCAGGGCCAGCACCGCCAGCCCGCACCCGACCCCGAACCCGGCCGCCCACGCCCGGTACTTCAGGTTCCCGTCCCCGAACCACCCGGCGGTCAGGCAGGTCAGCCAGTTGTACAGCGGGGCCGCGTTCAGGTGCGGGCCGGCGTCGTGGATCCGCGGGACCACCCAGTCCCCGGTTTCGAGCATGTGGTCGGTCGTGAACGCGAAGCTCGCCTCGTCGCCCCACAGCCCGCCCGCCCCGAGCCGGGTGAACCCGACCCAGACCCCGAGCGCCGCCACCGCCACGGCGTACGCGGCGAGCCGCACCACCACGGCGGGGAGCCGGCCGGGTCCGACAGTGGGCCGGGCGAGGAGCGCGCGCAGCGCGGGCAGCAGCATCGGACGCACCCCGGGGCTGGTGTCGATGGGTGGGTTACCCGAACCCCGGGGCCACCGCAACCCCACCCGTCACTGGACACGGCGGCGGCCGGGGCGGACACTGCGGGGGAGGTGCCGGATGGCGAAGTGTGACGAGGGCTACCGGTGCGAGGTGTGCGGGCGGGACGTCGAGTCGGTCGCCGACTCCGACCTGTACCTGCGGTACGTGCTCGGGGAGGTGCCGCTGGAGCGGCTGCACCGGCTGCCGGAACGGCACCTGCGGTGCAACCCGGCGCTGGCCCAGTACGTCACCGACCCGGGGTTCGAGCCGGTGGCGTGCGGCGGGCCGTTCGGGAAGGCGGGACTCGACCCGGAGTTCGTCCGGGCCGAGGAGGAACGGGTGACGCGCGGGTGGCGGCGCCTGGTGGCGATCCCGACCCTCGGGCTGACGGTCCCCGAGTACCCGCTGCACGTCACCCCGGACGGCGGGTGACCGTCACGGCTCGCGGCCGGGACGAACGAGGCGGGCGCTTCCGGTCCGGCCCCCGGCGTGGTAGGGTGTCGGGAATGGCCGAACGACCCGTCGCCCGTCAACCCCTCCGAGGTGCCGCATGTCCCGCCTGACGACCCTCGCCTCCTGCACGCTCCTCCTGTCCGCCGCCCTGGTCGCGCGGGCCGACATCGAGTCCGGGCCGAAGGCCGGGGACGCGGCCCCGGCCCTGAAGGCGTTCGGCGTCGTCGGGGCGGTCGAGGGGAAGGAGGCCGACCTCGCGGCCGACCGGAAGGACCTGCCGACGGTGTACCTGTTCGTCGCCGCCGAGGAGGGCGGGCTGCCGAAGGGCGGGCGGCCGCTCGGGCGGTTCATGAAGACCCTCGACGGCGAGGTCACGAAGGCCGCCGACAAGGCCGCGGTCGTCGCCGTCTGGCTCGGCGACAAGGCGTTCGACAAGCACAAGGAGTACCTGCCCCGGATCAACACGTCGCTGAAGTTCGAGAACACGTCGCTGGCCGCGTTCGACGGGGAGAAGAGCGGGCCGAAGGACTGGGCGGTGAACCCGGACGCCCACCTGACCGCGGTGGTGGTTCACAAGGGGAAGGTGGTGAAGTCGTTCCCGTTCCAGTCGGTGAACGAGACGGACGTGCGGGCGGTGCTCGGGGAGTTGAAGAAGGCGGCGAAGGAGTGAGCACCGGTTAGCGACGCGTCGAAGACGCGTCTTCGACGCGTCGCTAACCGGGAGCTACTTCCCCACCGCGTACAGCGCCTTGTCGTTGCGGATGAAGATCAGCCCGTTGGCGATCGCGGGGGTGCCGAGGGTGTCGCCGCCGAGGTCGTTCGTCGCCAGCGGCTCGAAGTCGGTGGCGGCCGCGTCGAGCACGGTGCAGATGCCGGTCTCGTTCAGGCAGTACACCTTCCCGTCCCCGGCGACCGGGGAGGCCGAGAACGCCCCTTTCACCCGCTCCTTGTACAGCACCTTCCCGGTCTTCGCGTCGGCGCAGGTGACGAACCCGCCGCTGCCGCAGGCGAACACCTTGCCGGCGTACACCACCGGCGACGGGTAGCCGGTCTGGGCCTCCTTCGCCTCCCACGCCGGCTTCGCCGCCAGCCCGTCCGCCCCGAGCGCGAACCGGCTCACCCCGGTCACCGGCAGGTAGATCGCGTCCCCGTCGATCACCCCAGACGGGATCGACCCGACCGCCCCCTTGGCCGTCCACCGGCTCGTCCCGGTCGCGGCGTCGTAGGCGGTCAGCCCGCCCGGCCCGGCGAACAGCACCTCGGTCACGTCCCCGGCGGTGCGGACCAGCGGCGTCGTCCAGTTCGTCCCCGACGGCCGCTCCGCCCTCCACAGGTTCTTCCCGTACTTCGTGTCGACCGCCGCCAGGAACGACTCGCCGACGTTCTCCATCGGCACGATCAGTCGGTCCCGCACCAGCACCGGGGACGACGCCATGCCGACGACGTTCGTGACGGTCGGGTAGTCGCCGACCAGCGACCGGTACCAGCGGAGGGTGCCGTCGGCGTCGAACGCGGCGAGGTCGCCGGTGGCGAACAAGGCGTAGACGCCCTCGGAGTCCGCGACCGGGGTGTTCGCGGCCATGCACGACTTCGGGTGGCAGGCGGTGTTCCCGGTCGCCTGCAGTTGGCGGTGCCAGAGCGGCTTGCCGGTGGCCGCGTCGAAGCACAGGACGTGGAGCCGGTCGTCGCGCTTGCCGCTGCTGCAGGTGACGTACACCCGCCCGTTCGCCACGACCGGGGACGACACCCCGCGGCCGGGTAGGTCCGCCTTCCACTTCACCCCCTTGTCCTTCCCCCACTCGACCGGCAGGCCCTTCTCGGCGCTCACGCCGCCGCCGTTCGGCCCGCGGAACTGCGGCCAGTCGGCGGCCCCGGCGAGCGGGGGGCGTAAGCCCCCCGAGGCGAGGGCGAGCGCGAACACGGCGGCCGTGGTGAAGCGGGTCACTTCTTCTCCTCCTTGGGGTCGGCGGCCGGGGCCGGGTTGTACCCGAGCTTCACCGTCTTGGGCTGCCCGTCGATCACGGCCTTCTGCTCCAGCGGGAGCGGGCCGCCGGTGTCGTCGCACACCCGGACCTGGAACTGCCACGCCTGGGCCCACGGCTGGTCCTGGTTGTTCTGGCACACCTTCACCACGACCACGTTCTCGCCCGCCTTCAGGGTGCCGCGGCCGGTGTGGGCGTCGAACGGGGCCCCGTGGTGGTACTCGTCCCGCCCGAACACCTCCTTGCCGTTCAGGAAGATCTTCACCGAGGTCGGGCTGGTGACCCGGACCTCGCACGGCGTCTCGGCCTTGGCGACGACCACGGCCAGGGCGTAGGCGACGGCGTTCTTGTGCTTCCCGACCAACTTGTTCAGGTCGAACGTGCCGTACCGCTCGGCGGTCGCCGCCGGCGCCCACTTCACCTCGGCCCCGTCCTTCCCCTTGAACGCCCCGTCCGGGGCGGTCGCGGCGTCCGGCGGGTACGGGGTGGAGAAGCCCTTGCCCTCCGGGGCGTCGAACGGCCCGACGAGGTGGGCGGCGGTGACGAACCCGAAGTGCTCGGTGACGCTCGGCCGGCCGCCGAGCTTCTCCGCCAGCTTCGCCAGCAGCTCGACCTGGTCCTTGTCCCGGGCGAACGGGAACAGCTTCTCGACGTCCTCGCGGGCGGCCGGCTCCCCGAGGGCCGCGATCCGGGCGGCGACCGCGTCCCGGCGGAGGTCCGCACTCTTGTCGTTAAGGAACCCGGGCAGCAACCGGTCCTTCGCGGCCGGGTCCTGGGTGAGGAGGAGTTCGTAGGCGAGGCGGCGGGCGGACGGGGCACGCTTGGCGTCGGTGGCGAACGCCTCCAGCGCCTTCGCCGGGAGCGGCCGCTTGCCGGCCTGCTCGGCCTCGGCGACCGCCCCGGCGGCGGTGCGGAGCCAGTTCGCGGCGGTCGGGTTCGCGTCGTCGACCGCTTCGAGGGCGGGCAGCAGGGCGGCGGCCCCCTTGCCGACGACCGTCTTCCACGCCGGCCCGGCGTCCTCGTTCCCCTTGCCCTCCTTGCCGACCGCCCGGAGGGTGGCGAGGGACTTGGCGAGGTCGTCGTCGGCCGACGGGGCCGGGGTCGCGGCGAGCGCCGCGGCCAGCCCGGCCGCGACGCAGAACCGAACGTGCATGGCGGGTTGCCTCCTGTCGGTACCGGGAAAGCGTACCGGCGGCGGCGGCCCCTGGCTACCGGCGGGCGGCCCTGGTACGCTGTCCGACACCCACCCGCCGGAGCACGTCATGCGCCGCCTCGCCGCCGTCCTCGTGTTCGCCGCGACCGCGGCCGTGGTCGTGAACGCCGACTCGGTCGGGCAGGAGCCGAAGGCGAAGCAGCCGGAGAAGAAGGCCCAGCCGAAGGCCGACCCGAAGACGTTCATCCCGGACGCGGCGACGCTGCAGACGATCAAGGACAAGACGGACCAGTTGCGGAAGGCGGTCGAGGGGCTGACGGCGAAGAAGCTGCCGGACGACGTGCTCCGGGAGGTCGAGATCTACCTGAAGGCGGCGGAGAACATCGTGCGGTTCGAGGAGTGGCTGCACGCGAGCAGCGTGAAGTGGGCGCTGCAGACGCTCGACCAGGGGCTGGACCGGGCGAAGCAGGCGGACGGCGGCAAGGCGGTGTGGCGTGACGCCCCGGGCAAGTGGGTGGTGCGGGCGTACCGCTCGTACGTCGATCGCTCGATCCAGCCGTACGCGGTGCTCCTGCCGCACGACTACGGCAAGGATCCGAAGAAGAAGTGGCGGCTCGACGTCGTGCTGCACGGCCGGGACGGGTCGCTGACCGAGGCGAAGTTCATCGCGACGCACAACGGGGCGGCGCCGAAGGACCGGGACTTCGTCCAGCTCGAGGTGTACGGCCGCGGGAACAACGCCTACCGGTGGGCCGGGGAGACGGACGTGCGGGAGGCCCGAACGAACTTCGCCGCCAGCAGCGCGGGTGCGGTCGACCACAACCGGGTTGTCCTTCGGGGCTTCTCGATGGGCGGGGCCGGGACGTGGCACATCGGACTGCACTACCCGTCCGAGTTCTGCGTGATCGGACCCGGGGCCGGGTTCACCACCACCCACGGGTACATCGCGAACCTGCCGAAGCAGTTGCCGGACTACCAGGAGAAGTGCCTCCGCATCTACGACGCGGTGGACTACGCCGAGAACGCGTTCAACGTGCCCGTGGTCGCCTACAGCGGGGAGAAGGACGCCCAGAAGAAGGCGGCCGACAACATCGAGAACGCCCTGAAGGGGTTCAAGGAGCCGCTGCGGTTCACGCACCTGGTCGCCCCGGGTCTCGAACACCAGATGCCGCCCGAGTGGCAGGCGAAGGCGGAGGCGGAATACCGCAAGTACGCGGACAAGGGGCGCGACCCGCTCCCAAGGCGGCGGCGGTTCGTCACCTACACCCCGCAGTTTCCCAAGGCCGACGAGTTTCTATACGTGACCCGGCTCGAGCGCCAGTATGAGAAGGCCGTCATCGACGCCAGCATCTCGGCCACACGCCTCGAAGTGCGGACGACGAACGTGGCCGAGTTCTCCGTGCTCGCCGGCGGTGAGCTCGAGAACTTGAAGACGGTCGTGGCCGACGGACAGACGGTGGTGGACGCCGGCCCGATCGGGTTCGGGGACTTCATCAAGCGCGACGGGAAGTGGGTGGCGGCGAAGGGGCCGCCGGAAGGGTTGGCGAAGCGGGGCCGGCATCACGGACCGATCGACGACGCCTTCACGGACGGGTTCGAGGTCGTCGGGCCGGTCGGGGCGGGGTGGCACGACGGTCCGTCGAAGCACGTCGCGGCCGAGCTGACCCAGTTCGGGAAGGTCTGGGACAAGTACTTCCGCGGCACCCTGCGGACGGTCAAGGCGGCCGAGTATAACCCGGAGCAGATCGGACACGTGGTCTTGTTCGGCGACCCGCAGAGCAACCCGCTGGTCGCCAAGGTGCTGCCGAAGCTGCCGATCACCTGGACGAAGGACAAACTCGTGGTGAACGGGGTCGAGTACGACCCGAAGACCCACGTTCCGGTGCTGATCTACCCCAACCCGTTCAACGAGAACAGCGGCTTCGTCGGCAACTACCTCGTCCTGAACAGCGGTCACACGTTCCGCGAGGCTGACCTCAAGGGGACCAACGCCCTCCTGTACCCGCGGCTCGGCGACTGGGCCGTCATCAAGCCGACCCCGACCGACAAGGATCCGGCCGCGTTCGAGGTCGTCGCCGCCGGGCTGTTCGACGAGAACTGGCAGTTCCCGAAGAAGAAGTGATCCGCATCCGGGTGAAAGCCGCCGGGGTTGGAGTCCCGGCTTCAGCCGGTTCTACGCTGGCGCCGGCTGAAGCCGGGACTCCAACCCAGCAGCCTACTCCCGGGAACCGTATGAGGTCCGCCGTGCTCACCGCGCTCGCGTGTCTGCTCCTCGCCCCGGCCGCGGACGAGAAGTCGTTCGCCGCCCCCGGCGCGAAGTTCGAGAAGCTGTGGGGCGACGGCGAGTTCACCGAAGGCCCGGCCGAGGGGCCGGACGGCTGCGTCTACTTCTCCGACATCGGCAACCGGGTCATGAAGTTCGACCCGGCCACCGGCAAGACGGCGGAGTATCGCAACCCCGGCGGCCGCACCAACGGGCTGAAGTTCGACACCGCCGGCCGGCTGATCGCCTGCGAGGGGGCGAACACCGGCGGCGGGCGTCGGATCAGCGTCACCGAGAAGGACGGCACGGTGAAGACGCTCGCCGACCGGTTCGACGGCAAGCGGTTCAACTCGCCGAACGACCTCACCCTCGACCGCAAGGGCCGCGTCTACTTCTCCGACCCGCGGTACGTCGGCGACGAGAAGCGCGAGCTCGACCACGAGTCGGTCTACCGCGCCGACCCGGACGGCACCGTCACCCGGCTGACGACCGACGTCACCAAGCCGAACGGGCTGGTCATCGCGCCGGACGGCAAGACGCTGTACGTGTCGGACCACAGCGGCGAAGCGAAGCTCGGCCGCAAGCTGGTGGCGTACCCGCTGAACGCCGACGGCACGGTCGGGCCGCGGAAAGACCTGTACGACTTCGGCGCGGAGCGCGGCATCGACGGGATGACGGTCGCCGCCGACGGCACGATCGTCGCGACGGCCGGGAGCAAGGCCGCCGGCGGGATCTACTTCTTCAGCCCGGACGGCAAGAAGCTGGCGTTCCTGGCGACGCCGGAGGACCCGAACAACTGCTGCTTCGCCGGCCCGGACCGGAAGACGCTGTACGTGACCGCCGGGAAGTCGCTGTACCGGATCACGCTGACCCTGGCCGGGGCGCCGACGGCTCCGAAGTGATCCACAGATTACACCGAAGACACAGATTGGAAGACAGAAACCGAGATGCCTGGTCTTCTCTTCTGTCCTCCAATCTGTGTCTTCGGTGTAATCTGTGGATCACTTCTTCTCCGGCTTCACCGGGTCGTACAGCGACATCATCTCCTCCACCCCGGCGACCAGCTTCGGGTCGGCCTGCCGCACGGCTGCGACGAACCGCTTCGCGTCGTCGCCCGGGCAGGTCAGGGCGTACCGGACGATCCCGCGGCGGACGATCGGGGCGCTGTGCGTCGGCTTCGGGAACTGCGCCAGCACCTCCGCCGTCAGGTCCCACCACCCCCACCGCCGCAGATCCTCGACCGCCTGGTCCGCGAGGTCGCCGTGCGGCAGGAGCGCCGCACAGCACCGCAGCACCTCCGCCTTGCACTCCGCCCCGCGGGCCGCCTGGAAGAACCGCACCGTCCCGAGCGCCGACAGCCGCAGCGCGTACGGCTGCTTCGCGTCGCCGAGGACGGCGGCGGTCAGCGTCCACCCGTCCTTCGGGGCGAGCAGCGTGTACCCGGCGAGCAGCCCGCCGTACGCCCCGGCGGTCCGCGGCGGCAGCGGCGCCTCCTTCAGCAAGCCGCCGAGGAACGCCGCGTCCGCCGGCCCGCCGGACGCCCCGAGCAGGAACGCGAACACCCCGAGCCGCTCCGCCGGCGTGTTCGGGTCGGCCAGCAGCTTCCGCAACTTCGCCGCGTCGAACCGCTTCGCCGCCTTCACGATGTCCGCGTCCGCCGCCCGGGCGAACTCCAGGAACGCGTCGCCGGCGACGGTCGGGTCGGCCGCGTCGAGGTGGGCGAAGAAGAACCCGAGCTTCGCCCCCGGGTCGGCGTCGTCGAGGGCGGCCGCCGCCTTCAGGTACGCGACCACCGCCGCCGTCGCCGGCACCCCGCCGGTCGGGTCGAGCCGGCCGTCGGCGACGCCGCAGAAGACGAGGAAGTCCGGCGGGGTGTTCCCGACCACCGGCAGGTAGCTGCGGAGGACGACCACCGCCTGCCCGCCGCGGGCCGGGTCGTCCTTCAGCGCGGCCGAGACGTGCAGGTCGGTGAACCCGGCGTCCGTCTTCGGGTCGAACCGGGGGTTCTTGAGCTGCCCGTGGAGCACCGCCTTCGCCGCCGCGTACTGCGTCCGGAGCGTCGGCCTGGCCCGCAACTCCCCGCCGCAGAAGGTGCAAGCCGGCACCGGCGGGGCGGCGAGGAACACGGCGGCGAGCGCGGCGACCGAGCGGACCATGCGGCACCCTCGAAACGACCCGGCGGCCGGCCGGGGCGACTCCCGACCGACCGCCGCGTGTCTTACCCGATCCGCGCCCCACGGGGGAAGGTCACCCGCCCGGCTTCGGGGCGTCCTTCTTCTCCGGGCTCGCCGGCGGCTTCGCCTCGTCCTTCAGCAGCTCCTCCAGGAACGCGACCCGCTTCGGGTCCTTCTTCCGCGCCTCCTCGACGTAGGCGGCCGCGGCCGCGTTCTTCGGGTCGGCGGCCGCCGCGGCGAGGGCGAACTTCAGGATCGCCCGGGCGACGATCGGGGTCTTGATGTGCTCGTCCTTGGCCGCGTACCCGAGCACCACCGGGGTCAGCTCCCACCGCTTCCACTTCCGGGCGTCCTCGATCGGCATGTCCGCGATGTCGTGGTCGTCCATCAACTGCTTCAGGGCGGCCAGCACCTGGGCGTTCGGGACCACGTCCGGCCGGTACTCCCAGAAGAACCGGACCGTCTTCAGGGCCGCGTACTTGACCGGGAAGTCCTGCCCCGGCTTGGTGATCAGCCCGACCAGGTAGTCCCACCCGGCCTTCGGGTCGAGCAGGGTGTACCCGGCCAGGATGCCGTCCAGCCCGCTGGTGTACGACCGGTCCTTGTCGTCCAACAGCGCACGCACGGCCTTGGCGTCGTCCGCCTTGCCGCAGTGCCCGACCAGCAGGCCGTACAGCCCGAGCCGGCTGCCGCGGGTGTTCGGGTCTTTCAGCCACTTCAGCAGCGTCGCCGCCGGCAGCTTCGGGGCGACCTCCTTCACCTCCGCGTACTCGGCGTACCCGAACTCGGAGTAGGCGTCGGTGCTGACGACCAGGTCCGGGTCTTCGAGGTAGTCGAAGAAGTACCGCAGCCGGGTGGCCACGTCTTTTTGGCGGACCTCGATCGCCCCCTTCAGGTAGGCGGGCAGCTTGCTGTCGGCCGACACCGCCTCCCCGCGGTAAGGGTCGAGCTTGCCGTTGTAGACGTTGAAGAAGACGAGGTACTTGTCGTTCCGCCCGTCCGGCGGGACGTACCGCGGGATGGTGATCGACTTCTTCCCGTTCACCATCTCGTGCCCCTTGATGACCGTCTCGATGGCCAGCTCGGTGGTCCCCTTGTTGAACGCGGTCGGGTCGTTCGCGTCCCGGGTGGCGCTCCCCAGGGTGCCGAACAGGATGAAGTCGGCCTGGGCGACCTCGCCGGTCAGGGTGGTGCCGGTCGGGGCGCAGAACGGGCAGGCGGCGGCAGGGGCGGCCAAAACAGCGGCGGCGACGACCGCAGCGAGCCAGCGGAGAAGCATCGACGGGCCTCCAGGTGCGCAGGGGCTAGGACATTATTCCCCCGACCCGTCCCGCGCGACAAGGAATAACCCCCGGCAGAGAATAGTTTTACGTCGTTTAACGACACCGTCCCGGCGAACCCGGAGCGTGAGCGACGGGGTGGGAGTCGGCCCGGCCGCCTTCACCGACTCTTCACCCCGTCGCTCACGCTCCGGGTTCGCCCGCCGTCGGGGACTTCCCACAATAGCCGGTGCTCACCCACCGGAGGTCGTCATGCGCGGTCAGTCACTCGCGGCGCTCGGGCTGGTGCTGCTCGGGGCGGTCGGCCTGTTCGCGGTCACCCGCCCGCCGCAGCCCCCGGCCAAGGACGACCCGAAGCCGGCGGCCGCCGCCCCGTTCGAGCGGGTGCTGCCCGGGCTGCGCAAGGACGGGTCGGTGCAGCTGCCGAACCAGTGGTCGCTCCGCCCGGCCGGCCGGCACCTGGAGGTCGGCGACTTCCCGGTGAACGTCGCGGTCCACCCGACCGGGGAGTTTGCGGCGGTCCTGTGCGCCGGGTTCAAGACCCACGAGGTGGTGGTCGTGGACCTCAACCCGGACCGCACCCGGGTCGTGTCGCGGGCGCCGATCGACCAGGCGTTCTACGGCCTCGCGTTCTCGGCCGACGGGCGGCAGGTGTTCGCCAGCGGCGGCGAGTTCGGGGTGGTCCACGTCTTCGACTTCGACCGCGGGTACCTGGTGAAGGGGCGGAACATCGACGTGGCGGTCGGGAAGGCGAACGTCACGACGGTGGTCGGCGGGATCGCCCTCGACGCGGCCGGCAAGGACCTGCTCGTCGCCGCCCCGTGGGCCGACGCGGTGGTCCGGGTGCCGCTGGTGAACCCGGACAACAAGAAGGTGATCCCGATGGCCGCGGTGGCGCCGGCCGGGAAGGAGCCGGGGAAGGGCGAGCCGCCCAGCCCGCCGGACAACCGGAAGGAGGACAAGAAGGACGAGGCGAAGAAGAAGGACGGGCCGTACGACCCGCAGTTCTACCCGTACACGTGCCTCGCCGAGCCGGGCGGGAAGCGGGCGTTCGTGTCGCTCTGGGCGCGGGCCGCGGTCGGGGTGATCGACCTGGAGAAGAACGCGGTCGTGGCGACGTGGCCGACCGCCGAGCACCCGACCGAGATGGTGCTCTCCCCGAAGGGCGACGCCCTGTACGTGGCGTGCGCGAACTCGACCAAGGTGGCGGTGCTCGACCCGGCGACCGGGAAGCCGCTGCAGACCATCCACTGCGCCCTGTACGCCGGCGCCCCGAACGGCAACACCCCGAACAGCCTCGCCCTCACCCCGGACGGGCAGTTGCTGTTCGTCGCCAACGCCGACGCGAACAACCTCGCGGTGCTGAACGTGTCCGACCCGAAGACGGCGAAGCCGCTCGGGTTCGTCCCGACCGGCTGGTACCCGACGTCCGTCCGGTTCAACCCGAAGGACAAGACGCTGTACGTGGCGAACGGGAAGGGGCTGGTGTCGAAGGCGAACCGGAGCGGGCCGAACCCGACCCTGCCGCAGGCTCGGAACCTCGGCGAGTACATCGGCCAACTGTACACCGGGACGCTCGGCGTTCTCCCGGTCCCGACCCCCGAGGGGATGGCTCGGTACTCGAAGCTGGCGTTCCAGTGCAGCCCGCTGCGGGACGGGAACGCCGTCCGGGCGGAGGGCCGGGAGGCCGACAACCCGGTCCCGGCGAAGGTCGGGGACCCGAGCCCGATCAAGTACGTGATCTACGTCATCAAGGAGAACCGGACCTACGACCAGGTGTTCGGCGACCTCGCGGCCGGGCCGAACCCGAAGGGGAACGGCGAGCCGGAGCTGTGCCTGTTCCCGCGGGACGTGACCCCGAACCATCACAAGCTGGCGGAGGAGTACGTCCTGCTCGACAACTTCTACGTGGACGGGGAGGTGTCGGCGGACGGGCACGAGTGGAGCATGGGGGCGTACGCGACCGACTTCGTGGAGAAGATCTGGCCCTTGAGCTACCGCGGGGGGAAGGTGTACGGCTACCCGAGCGAGGGGGCGAAAGACCTGATCGCCCGGCCGAGCGGCGGATACCTGTGGGACAAGTGCAACGAGGCGAAGGTCAGCGTCCGGAGTTACGGGGAGTGGGCGAACAACGTCGGGGTGGTGAAGCCGGACCTGACGTTCGCCGACTGCGTCCCGGCGGTGAAGGCGCTCGAAGGCAAGATCGACCCGCAGTACCGGAGCTACGACCTGAGCTACCCGGACGTGAAGCGGGCGGAGCGGTTCGTCTCCGAGTACCAGCGGCTCGAAAAAGCCGGGCAGATGCCGCGGCTGCAGATCGTGAAGCTGCCGAACGACCACACCGCCGGCACCGCCGTCGGCAAGCCGACGGTGCGGGCGATGGTGGCCGACAACGACCTCGCCCTCGGGATGATCGTGGAGGCGGTGAGCAAGAGTCCGCTGTGGAAGGAGACGGCGATTTTCGTGGTGGAGGACGACACGCAGAACGGCCCGGACCACGTGGACGCCCACCGCTCCGTCGCCCTGGTGATCTCGCCGTACACGAAGCGGAAGTTCGTGGACAGCACCTTGTACTCGACGACGAGCATGCTGCGGACGATGGAGCTGATTCTGGGGCTGCAGCCGATGAGTCAGTTTGACGCGGCCGCCCGGCCGATGTTCAACAGCTTCACGGCGAAGGCGGACGCGGCGCCGTACGCCCACGAGGTGCCGAAGGTGGACCTGAAGGAGGTGAACAAGCCGGGCGGGTTCGGGGCGAAGTGGCTGGACGGCCAGAACCACGCCAAGGAGGACACGCTGGACGACCTGATCTTCAGCGAGATCATCTGGAAGGCGGTGAAGGGGGTGGACAGCGCGATGCCGCCGCCGGTCCGGGCCGCGTTCTTCGTCCCGGTGAAGGCGCCGGGCAAGAAGGACGACGACGATGACGATTGACGCGAAGCCGGCCACCCCGGTTAGCGACGCTTCGAAGAAGCGTCCGGAGCGAGCCATGTTCCTCGGCATCGAGATCGGTGGGACGAAGCTGCAACTCGGGCTCGGCCGCGGCGACGGGGTGATCCTGTCGCTGTGGCGCGGGGCGGTGAACCCGTCCGACGGCGGCGAGGGCATCCGCCGGCAGATCGCGGCGGCGGTGCCGGAGTTGCTGGCGAAGGCCGGAGTCGATCGCGGCGAGCTGCGGGGTGTGGGGATCGGCTTCGGTGGCCCGACCGACGACGCCTCGCAGACGGTGATCACGTCGCACCAGATCGCCGGCTGGGACGGCTTCCCGCTCGCGGACTGGGTGGCGGACCTGGTCGGCGTGCCGGCGGTGCTGTGCAACGACGCGGACGTGGCGGGGTTGGCGGAGGCGCTGTTCGGGGCGGGAAAGGGTCTGTCGCCGATCTTCTACATCACGGTCGGGACGGGGGTCGGCGGCGGCCTGATCATCGACGGCCAGATCTACCGCGGCGTAGGAAGAGGGGCGGCCGAGATCGGGCACCTCCGCATCCGCCACCCCACCTCGCCTGGGAACGCCCGGATGTTCACGGTGGAGACGTTCGCGTCGGGCGAGGCGATTGCCGCGCAGGCCCGGTTTGGTGAGCGGATCGGCGGTGACATGGGCGGCATCCGGAAGCACTGCCCGACCGGCCCGTTCACCGCCCGTGCCGTGGCCGCCGCGGCGGCAGAGGGCGACGAGATCGCACTGGGGATTCTGGACGAGGCGTGGCAGGGATTGGCGGATGGGGTCTGCCACGTCGTTGGGCTGCTCTGTCCGCAACGGATCGTGATTGGCGGCGGGGTTTCGCTCATGGGCGAGGACCTGTTCTTCGCCCGGTTGCGCCGGTTGGTCGAGGAGCGGGTGTTCGAGCCGTTCCGCGGGCTGACGGACATCGTCCCGGCGGCGCTCGGCGAGGAGGTGGTGGTGCACGGGGCGCTGGCCTTGGCCCGGCAGAAGCTCGGCGGGTAGACTGCACCCGAAGGAGGGCATTCCATGTCCACCCCGCCGGCCGTCGGCGCCGCGAAGAAGCTGATGACCGCGGACGAGTTCTGGGACTTCGTCCACCGCCGCGAGAACGAGGACCGCGACTTCGAGCTCATCCGCGGGGAGGTCGTGGAAGTGTCTCGCCCGACCAAGCCGCACGGCGTCGTCGCCACGAACATCGGGTTCGAACTGGTCGCCTACGCCCGGAGGACCGGGCTGGGGTACGTGGTCGGCAACGACTCCGGGGTCGCGCTCGGGGGCGACCCGGATTCGGTCGTCGGCCCCGACGTCGGGTACTTCACCGACGCCGCGCAGTTCAACGACCTCCACCCGAAGTGGGGGGACGTGCCGCCCGTCCTGGCGGTCGAGGTGTCGTCGCCGAACGACCGGCCGGGGAAGATGAACGCGAAGATCCGGGAGTACCTGACGAACGGGGTCAAGGTCGTCTGGCAGGTGGACTACGAGGAACGGAACGTGACCGTTCACCGCCCGAGTCGGACGATGGAGGTCGTGAGGGAAGGTGAGGAACTCACCGGCGGCGACGAGCTACCCGGGCTCTCGATCCGCGTGGCCGATATCTTCAAGCTCCCGGGCGACGGCCCGCCGCCGGCCGCGCCGTAGACTGCCCGCATGGTCCGCGTCAAGATCTGCGGCGTCACCACCCCGGACGACGCCCGCCGCGCCGCCGACGCCGGGGCCGACGCCGTCGGGCTGAACTTCTACCCCCACTCGCCCCGGCACGTCACCCCCGCGCAGGCCGCCGCCGTCGTCCGCACCCTCCCGCCGTTCACCGCCCCCGTCGGCGTGTTCGTCGGCACCCCGGTCCGCCAGGTCTGCGCCGTCGCCTTCCAGCTCGGCCTCCGCGCCGTCCAGACCTACGACGACCAGCCCCCGGACGAAAACCCGTTCCCGTTCGCCCACGTCCCCGCGTTCCGCGTCAAGGACGCCGCCGGCCTCGACCACGTCCGCCGGTTCGTCACCGCCGCCACCGCCGCCGGCCGGCCGCCCGCCGCGGTGCTCATCGACTCGCACGTCGAGGGGCAGTTGGGCGGCACCGGGCACGTCGCCCCGTGGCACCTGCTGGCCGGGTTCGACCCCGGCGCGCCTATCATCCTGGCAGGCGGGCTGACTCACGAGAACGTCGCCGCCGCGGTCGCGGCCGTCCGCCCGTGGGGCGTGGACGTGGCCAGCGGGGTCGAGTCGGCCCCCGGCCGGAAGGACCCGGACAAGGTGGCCCGGTTCGTCGCCGCCGCCCGGGCGGGCGAAAGTCGTTGAGCCGGCCGGCCCCGTCCTTACAATAGCCCCGCCGGCCGGATGCGGCGTCCGACGCGGTCCCCCGGTCCCCACGGGTTGGCGTATGAGCGCGGGATACTGGCTGGGCGTCGACCTCGGCGGGACGAAGATCCTGACCGGGCTGTTCGACGACGACCTGAAGCTGCTCGCCCGGTCCAAGCACCCGACCTCCGCCGAGGGCGGCCCGGCCGCCGTCGTCGGCCGCGTCGACCAGGGGGTCGAGGCGGTGCTGAAGGAGGCGGGCGTCGACCCGGCCCTGGTCCGGGGTATGGGGATCGGCCTGCCCGGGCAGATCGAACCCGGCACCACCCGGGTCCGGTACGCCCCGAACCTGGACTGGCGGGACGTGGACCTCACCCCGCTCCGGCCGGCCGCGTGGGGGTGGCCGCTGGTGGTCGAGAACGACGTCCGGATGGGTACCTACGGCGAGTTCTCCCACGGGGCGGCCCGCGGCGCCCGGCACGTCCTCGGGGTGTTCGTCGGGACCGGGGTCGGGGGGGCGCTGATCCTCAACGGCGAACTGTTCTCCGGGTTCAACGGGAACGCCGGGGAGATCGGGCACCTGATCGTCCACTGGCGGCAGGGGACGGAGCTGGAGGGCGTGGCCGGCCGGCGGCACATGATGAAGCGGGCGAAGGAGATCCTGGACGACGCCCCGAAGCGGGTGCGGAAGGAGTGGAAGGGCGTGGACCTCGGCGGGGTCCGCAGCTCCCAACTCGCCGAGTACTACCAGAAGGACGACCCGGTGGCGGTGCAACTCGTGGACGACGCCGCCCGGGCGCTCGGGGCGGCGATCGGCGGGGTGGTGAACTTCGTCAGCCCCGAGGTGATCGTGATCGGCGGCGGGGTGACGGGCGCCCTCGGCGAGTCGTTCATCGAGCGGATCTGGGAGATCGCCCAGCGGTACACCCTGCCCGGGGCGGCGGCCGGGGTCCGGTGCGTCCCGGCCGGCCTCGGGGACGACTCCGGGATCGTCGGCTGCGCCGCGTTCGCCAAGGCCCGCCCGCCGGCCCGGGCGGCGGTGGTGGCGTAAGGGGGCGGGCGTCGGGGCGTAAGCCCGACGTGGCCGGGACAGAACACGTCGGGCTTACGCCCCGACGCTTGCCAAGAACCCCCCACATGAACGCCGACTGGCGCACCCGCTACGACCTGGCCGTCGAGGCCGCCCGGAAGGCCGGCGACCTGGCCCGCACCTACTACGAGTCCACGTTCGCGGTCGAGCACAAGGCCGACAACAGCCCGGTCACGATCGCCGACAAGCAGGCCGAGGAGCTGATCCGGTTCGCGGTGTCCCAGGCGTTCCCGCAGGACGGGTTCCTCGGCGAGGAGTTCGGCGACCAGCCCGGCACCAGCGGGTTCCGCTGGGTCATCGACCCGATCGACGGGACCAAGTCGTTCATCCGCCACGTCCCGATCTGGGCGACGCTCGTCGGGCTGGAGTACAAGGGCGAGCAAATCGGCGGGGTGGTCTACGCCCCGGTGCTGGGGATGACGTACCGGGCCTTGCGCGGCGACGGGGCGTTCGTGAACGACCGGCCGATCCGGGTGTCGGGTGCGGCCACGCTGGCCGACGCGCTCCTGTGCTACTCCAGCATCAACTGGTTCGTGAAGCACGGCCGGGAGAAGGCGTTCCTGGAGCTGTGCAAGCGGACCGCCCGGCAGCGCGGGTACGGCGACTTCTACGGGTTCGTGCTGGTCGCCGAGGGGGCGGCGGACGTGATGGTCGAGCACGGGGTGAACCCGTGGGACGTGGCCGCGACGAAGGCGATCGTGGAGGAGGCCGGCGGCCGGTTCACCGACTGGGACGACACCCCGACGGTCCACCGCCCGGACGCCCTGGCCACCAACGGCAAGGTGCACGCCGAGGCGCTGGCGATCCTCCGGTCTGCGTGAGGCGCACATGCCCGCCGGCGAACCCGCCCCGCGGCCGCACTACGACCGCCTCCCGACGTACCACCCCGCCGACACCGACCGGATGACCGAAGCGCTGGCCGACGACGGGTTCGCGCTGATCCCCGACGTCCTCAACCCGGGCGCGGTGGCCGCCTGCCGGGCGAAGATCGACGCCCTCCGGCCGCTCCCGTGGGACTTCACCGGCCCGACCGACCACTACAAGAACGTGTTCAACCGCGACCCGTTCTGGGTCCCGTTCCTCGACAAGCCGGGCGTGATCGACCTGGCGGAAGCGGTCCTCGGGGAGAACTGCCACGTCATCGGCCAGACGGCGTGGCGGAGCCACCCGGACCACCGCGGCGTCGGCCTGCACCTCGACTACCTGCCGGTGACGTGGCCGGAGCCGGGGGTGCCGGACGGGGTGCGGGTGCCGGTGTTCCTCGCCACCGCCCACGTCTACCTCAGCCCGCAGCCGGCGGAATTGTGCCCGACGTACGTGATTCCCGGGAGCCACCGGGCGGGGCGGAAGCCGGGCCGGTGGGAGGCGCACTGGCGCGGCCGGGCGCCGCAGCCGGTCCTGTGCGGGGCCGGGGACGTGCTGTTCTTCCGCAGCGACCTGTGGCACAGCGGGAGCGACAACCGCACCGACCAGACCCGGTACCTGCTGCAGGTCCACTACGGGCGGCGGGAGATGGCCCAGCACTTCGCCCCGTACCTGTCGTGGCGGTTCGACCCGGCCGTGCTGGCGGCGTGCACCCCGCGCCAGCTCCGGCTCCTCGGCGACCACCCCCAGGGGGCGTACGACTGACGCATTCACCCGGTGGGGCAGGCATTCCTGCCTGCCCAGCCCGAGCCGGCAGGCAGGAATGCCTGCCCCACCAGAAAGCGGCCGGGTGTTGCCGACCGGACACCGCGGCGGGACAATAACCCTCGTCGCCCCCGAGCCCCGCCCCACCCCTCCCACCCGCGGAGTTTCACCCGTGAAGCGCGTCCGGTTCCTCCTCCTCGCGGCCGCCGCCGCCGCCACCTCGGCCGCGTCGGCCGCCGACTGGGCCACCGTCAAGGGCCAGGTCGTGTTCCCCGCCGGGAAGGACATCCCGAAGCGGGACCCGCTGAACGTCACCCAGGACAAGGACCACTGCAAGGCGAAGGGCGACATCCTCGACGAGGCGGTGGTCGTCAACCCGAAGAACCGCGGGGTCAAGAACGTCGTGGTCTGGCTCCGCCCGGCGGACAAGGACCCGAAGGCGAAGTTCGACGCCGCCCAGATCCACCCGGACGACGCCAAGCGGAAGGCGGCCGACGTGGTGATCGACCAGCCTTACTGCATGTTCGAGCCGCGGATCTCGGTCGCCCGGCCGGGCGACACCCTGGTGGTGAAGAACTCCGCCCCGGTCGCCCACAACTTCTTCTGGAGCAGCGGGAGCAACGGCGAGTACAACGTGACGGTGCCGAAGATGGAGCAGTGGAAGATGCCGCAGGCGATCGCCGCGGAGGGCCCGCCGATCCAGTACAAGTGCACCATCCACGGGTGGATGACCGGGTACGTCCGGGTGTTCGACCACCCGTACTACGCGGTCACCGACGCGGACGGGAAGTTCGAGATCAAGAACGCCCCGGCCGGGAAGTTCAGCATCGTGTACTGGCACGAGAACGGGTTCAAGGGCGGGGCGGCCGGGCGGTTCGGCGAGGAGGTCGAGATCAAGGGCCCGGCGACCGACCTGAAGCCGACCGAGTTCGACGTCAGCCCGAAGAAGTGACTTCCCCTCGTGGCACCGGCATTCCTGCCGGTGCTTTACTGGGGCAGGGCACCGGCAGGAATGCCGGTGCCACAATCCGCCCTCACCCCGCGTTCACCGCCACCCGCCCGCGCGCCTCCTCCTTCCGCTCCCGCCGGCACCGCAGGCTCGCCCCGACGAAGTCCCGGAACAGCGGGTGCGGGTGCGTCGGCTTCGACCGGAACTCCGGGTGGCACTGGACCGCCACGAACCACGGGTGGTCCCGCAACTCGACCGCCTCCACCAGCCCGCCGTCCGGGCTCGTCCCGGACACCACCAGCCCGCGGGCCGCGAGCCGCTCCCGGTAGTGGTTGTTCACCTCGTACCGGTGCCGGTGGCGCTCGCTCACCACGTCGACCCCGTACGCCTGCCGGGCCTTCGTCCCGGCCACCAGGTGGCACGGCGACGCCCCGAGCCGCTGCGTCCCGCCCAGGTTGGTCACCGCCTGCTGCTCCTCCAGCAGGCAGACGACCGGGTGCGGGGTGGCCTTGTCGAACTCGGTGCTGTTCGCCCCGGCCAGCCCGGCCACGTTCCGGGCGAACTCGATCGTCGCGCACTGCAGCCCGAGGCAGATGCCGAAGAACGGCAGCCCGGTCTCCCGGGCGAACCGGACGGCGTCGATCTTGCCCTCCACCCCGCGGCGGTCGAACCCACCCGGGACGAGCAACCCGTCCACCCCGGCCAGCGACTTCTCCGCCCCCTCGGCCGCTAGCTTCTCCGAGTCGACCCGGACCACCCGCACCCGGGCGTGGTGGTGCACCCCGGCGTGGTCGAGCGCCTCGTACACGCTCTTGTACGCGTCCCGGTGCTTCACATACTTCCCGACGAACCCGACCGTCACCTCGTGGGCCGGGTTCTTCACCCGGTCGACCAGCCGCCGCCAGTCGTCGATCGCCAGCGGCCTCGGGAGGGTCAGCCCGAGCTTGTCGGCGATCAGCTCCTCGACCTTCCGGTCGGCGAACCCGAGCGGCACCTCGTAGACGCTCACCTCCTTGTCCTTCTCCTCGATCACCGCCCGCCGCTCGACGTTGCAGAACTGGGCGATCTTCTCGCAGTCCCCCTCCGGGATCTCCCGCTCGGTCCGGCACACCAGGACGTCCGGCTGGATGCCGATCCGCCGCAGCTCCTGGACGCTGTGCTGGGTTGGCTTCGTCTTCAGCTCGCCGGCCGCCTTCAGGTACGGGACGAGGGTCAGGTGGACGAACAGGCAGTTGTGCCGGCCGACGTCCAGGGCGAACTGGCGGATCGCCTCGTAGTACGGCATCCCCTCGATGTCCCCGACCGTCCCGCCGATCTCGGTCAGGACGACGTCCACCCCGGGGACGGCGAGCCGGCGGATGCACGCCTTGATCTCGTCGGTCACGTGCGGGATGACCTGGACGGTCTTCCCGCGGTAGTCCCCGCGCCGCTCCTTCTCGATCACCGACAGGTAGATTTTCCCGGTGGTGTAGTTGCTGTCCCGGTCCACCGGGGCGTCGGTGAACCGCTCGTAGTGCCCGAGGTCCAGGTCGGTCTCCGCCCCGTCGTCCAGGACGTACACCTCCCCGTGCTGGTACGGGGACATCGTCCCGGGGTCGACGTTCAGGTACGGGTCGAGCTTCTGCAACCGGATGGACAGCCCGCGCCGCTCCAGGAGCATCGCGATCGACGCCGAGGTCAGGCCCTTGCCGAGCGAGCTGACCACGCCGCCGGTTACGAAAATGTGCTTCGCCATCTGCGGGTCCTTGCTGCGGGGCGGGTCACAACGGGTACTATATCGCCCGCCGCCGGCCCCACCAACGACGCCCCCCGCCCGGTTCCGCCCGCTTCCCCGGTCACGCCGCCCGGCGCGTCCCGCCGTCCCGGCACGCCCGGACGAAGTCGGCGTAATCGGCCGGGGTGTCCACCCCCCGGTGGGCTTCTCCCACAACCCCGACGCGGATCGTGCCGCCGGCGCCGAGGACGCGGAGTTGCTCGAGCTTCTCGGTCAGTTCGAGCGGGTGCGGTGGGGTGTCGGCCAAACTCAGCAGGAAGTCGCGGCGGTAGGCGTACACCCCGAGGTGTTGGAGGAACCGGGCCGGCCGTGCCGAGAAGTCCGGGTCCCCGTCGCGGACGGTCGGGATCGGGGAGCGGGAGAAGTACAGCGCCCGGCCGGCGTCGTCGCACACCACCTTGACGACGTTCGGGCTGAGGTACGCGTCGCGGTCCCGGAGCGGGGCGGCGAGGGTCGCCATGTCGGCCGCCGGGTCGGCCATCAGCCCGGCGAGCAGGTCGAGCGCGGCCGGCTCGACCCGCGGCTCGTCCCCCTGGACGTTCAGGACCACGTCCGCGGGGAGGTCAGCGGCGACCTCGGCGATCCGGTCGGTGCCGGACGGGTGGTCGGCCCGGGTCATGACCGCCCGCCCGCCGAACGACCGGACGGCGTCGAGGATGCGGGGGTCGTCGGTGGCGACGACCACGTCGGCGGCGCACCGGGCCGCGGCGGCGCGCTCGTACACGTGCTGGACGAGGTACTTGCCGGTCTCCCGCAGGAGCGGCTTGCCGGGCAGCCGGGTGGAGGCGAACCGGGCCGGGATGACGACGGCGACGCGCATCGGACGGACCTCCGTGTCCGGGGGGAGGCAGATTAGACCGCACGGCGGACGGCGGGGGCAAGGTCGAGTGAGGCGCACCGGCAGGAATGCCGGTGCCACGAGGGGGATGTGGGGCGACGGGCTTCGTCTGGTGGCACCGGCATTCCTGCCGGTGTTCTCCGGCGGTCACCGCGGCTTGTTCGGACCGCCGGTGCCGTTGGTGAAGACGGCGAACCGCTGCTTCAGCTTGCGGTGGGCGGCGGTGTCGCCGCGGGAGAGCTGCTGGACGTCCCGGAAGTTCAGCCCGGGGTCCGGGAACGGGAGGCGGGCGAGGGCGTCGTCGAGGGACAGGGCCAGGGCGTACCGGTTGTCGTCCCCGGCGGCGACCTCGATCCCGAGGTGGCGGAGTGCCTCGAGGTCGCGGTAGAACCCGCGGACGTCGAGCTTCAGCCGGCGGAGGAGCAGCGGGCGGGTGAGCGGCCCGTCCCCGAGCAGGACGAGCAGGCGGTACAGCCGCGCGGCCCGCGGGCTCGTGAGGGTGACCGCCGCGGCCTCCGCCTTCTTCCGCCCCATGTCGCCTCCCGCCGCACGCCGATGAGGCTTGATGGTAGCGGCGGGCGCGGCGAAGGCAAGCGGCCGGCGGGCCGAAAACCGCGCCGCCGCGGCGGGCTGTGACACCCCGGTGTCACTTCTTCGGCGGGGCGGCCCACCGCCAGGCGGTCAGACCGCCCAGGTCGCGGACGAACACCTCGCCCCCGCACACCGCCAGGTGCGCCCAGGCGTCGGCCGCGACCTTCCGCTCGTCCAGCGGGTCGTACTCCTCCGGGTTCGCCTTCAGCAGGTACAGCACCCCCTTCTGGTCCAGGGCCAGGACCCGGTCGCCGTTCGCGGCCATGCTCCAGTACTCCCCGAACCGCTTGTCCGTCCGCCACTTCTCCTTGCCCGTCTTCAGGTCCGCGCAGAGCAGCCGCTGGTCCTTCCCGAGCAGGTAGGCGTGCCCGCCCACGACGACCGGGGTGGACATGTTCCCCTCGTACCGCAGCGCCCAGGCGTCGGCGGCGGCCAGCGCCCCGCCGTCGGCCGCGACCGTCAGCAGCCGGGTGTTCCCGCCGTAGGTGCTGGTGAGCAGGCCGGAGTCGCCGACCGGCAGCGGGGTCAGGATGTTCATCCCGCGGAACGACGGGATCTCCTTCGCCCACAGCTCCTTGCCGGTGTCCCGGTCCACCCCCGCGAGCTTGGTCCGCGTCTGCACCACGACCTGGTCCTTGCCGGCGAGGGTGGCGAACACCGGCGACGAGAACGCCGACCCCATCATCCCGCCGCCGTCCTTCAGGGCCGTCCACAGCACCTTCCCGGTCGCCTTGTCGAGCTTGGCGAACTGCCCGCCGGCCTGGACGTACACCCCGGTGCCGTCCACGAGCGGGGAGGACACGAACCCGAAGTCCGGCGGCGCGGCCGAGAACTCCTTGACGAAGTCGACCCGCCACCGCTCCTTCCCGGTTGCCCCGTCGAGGGCGACGAGCAGGTCGCGGATGCCGGCGACGAACAGCGTCTTCCCGTCGTAGGCCGGGGTGGACCGGATCCAACTCCCGTTCTTGGCGGCGAAGAACGGGACGGTCAGCGAGCCGTCCCACTTGGTCTTCCACAGCTCCTTCCCGGTCTTCCGGTCGAGCGCGGTCACGACCTCGGTCTTCTTGTCCACCGTCTCGGTGGTGAAGACGCGGTCGGCGGCGACGACCGGCCCGGAGTAGCTCGGGCCGAGGTCCTCGACGCGCCACGCCTGCTTGAGCGCGTCGTCCTTCAGCGAGTCCGGCCAGGCCGGGCCGGGGGCCTGGCCGTCGCGGGTCGGGCCGCGCCACTGCGGCCAGACGGCCGGGTCGGCGGCCGGGGCCGCGGCGGCCAGGGCGAGGAGGAGGCCGGCGGCGAACGGGCGGGCGGTCATGGGGCACCGGGGGGTCAGGGCCGGGCGGCAGGGCTGAGCGCCTTCCTCAGCTTATCGAGGGCCGACGCCTGCACCTGCCGGACCCGCTCCTTCGACAGCCCCAGGTCGCGGCCGACCTGCTCGAGGGTCTGCCCGGCCGCCTTCTCCCCCATGCAGAACCGGCGGGCGATGATCCGCTTCTCCCGGTCGGACAGGAGCGGGTGGTCGTCCCGCAGGAACTCGTCCACCCGCATCGACCCGGCCGACGCCGGGGCGTCGGGGGCGGCGCGGCCGCCGGGCTCCCCGTCCGGCAGGGCGTCGAACGACAGGGCCCGGGACAGCCAGTCGGCGGACAGTCGGTGCGACATCCGGGACAGGGCCCGGACCAGGCAGGTGTAGGCGTAGGTGCTGAACCGGATGTCGAGCCACGGGTTGAACGCGGCGACGGCCTGGATCAGGACGACGTGGCAGTCCCCGATCATGTCGTCCGCCCGGCTGTGGGCGGCCATCCGCCGGCGGACCGCCCGGTAGATCAGCTTCCGGTTCCCGAGTACGACCCGGTCCCGGAGGGCGAGGTACGCGGCCTGCCACCGGGCCCGGTCGGCCCCCCGGGCGGCCCGGAGCCGGGCGGCCGCGTAGTGCATCCGCCGGGCGTGCTCCCGGGTCACCTCGTCTGGCATGTACCGGGCCTCGTAGTCCGCCGACTCGGCGAGCAGCGCGCCCGGGTCGAAGGCGCGGGCGGCTTTCGGGCGGTCGAAGTCCGGGTGGTGGACGTAGCCCGGCAGCTCCTCGGTCCGGCTGACCCGGCGGGTGGCCGGTGTGGCGGTCGCCATCGCGGTACTCCGTGTGCGGGACGGCGGGTCGCGTCCGCTGCGACGGGTCGGTTCCGGGCGTCGGCGGCGAGTTCGGAAAACGTCCGAATCGTCCGGAATACCTCCTAGTGTGTTCACGCCGCGTGCCGGAGTCAAGGCCCGGACAAGAATTCCTGTATTCCGGGCGCGTCGGGAACTATGATGGGGTCCGTCGGGAGTTCGGAACGGGGCGGCGGGCCGAGTCGGAAGGCGGGAAACGTATGAAACGTCCGGAATCCGAGTGTCTCAGCACCCGGGCGGTGGCGGCCGCGCTGGGCGTCAGCGTTACGACCGTGAAGCGGTGGGTGGACGACGGGGTGCTGCCGGCCCACAAGACCACCGGCGGGCACCGCCGGCTGCTGGCCGCCGACGTCCTGCGGGTGGCGCGGGAGGGGAACCTGCCGCGGGCCGACCTGTCCCGTTTAGTCCCGAAGGCGGCCGCGGCCGGGGACGCCGGCCGGCTCCGGGACCAGTTCCGGGCGGCGGCCGGGGCGGCGGACGGCGAGCTGATCCGCGGGGTGGTCCGGGCCGCCCGCCGGGGCGGGCTGTCGGCCGCGGCGCTGGCCGACGAGGTGATCGCCCCGGTGATGCGGGAGGTCGGGCACGGGTGGGCCGAGGGGCGGGTCGGGGTGGCGGACGAGCACCGGGTGACCCAGGCGGTGGCGGCCGCCCTGTACGAGCTGGAAGGGCTGCTCCGGCCGGACGCCGACCCGGGCCGGCCGGTGGCCGTCGGCGGGGCACCCGAGCACGACCACTACGTCCTGCCGACGCTGCTGGCCAAGCTCACCCTGGCCGACTGCGGGTGGCGGGCGGTGAACCTCGGGCCGCACACCCCGGTGTCGGCGCTCCGGGCCGCCCTGGACCAGTTCCGGCCGCGGATGGTGTGGCTGTCGGCGACCCACCTGCCGGACCCGGACCGGTTCCTGGCGGAGTACGCCGGGTTCTACCGGGAGGCGGAGGCGCGGGGGGTGATGGTCGTGGTCGGCGGGCAGGCGTTAACGGAAGACGTGCGGCGGCGGATGGGGTACATGGCGCACGGGGACGGGTTCGGGCAGCTGGCGGCGCTGGCCCGGTCGCAGCACCGGCCGCCGGCCCGGCGGCTGGGCCGCCGCCCGGCGTGGGCCGGGACGGGTGCCGATTAGGCTTGTGGCACAGGTTGGAGACCTGTGCCACAGGACCACGGGTCACCCGCGGAGGCGGGACCGGCGGCGGATCAGCTCGTCCACGACCGCCCCGACCAGCAGGGTCAGCCCGATCACCATCGGGATCACGTCGCTCTTCAGCCCGCGGAAGTTCGCCAGGTTCTCCAGCACCGGCAGCACCATCGCCCCGAGCACCATCCCGGCCGCCGTCCCCTCCCCGCCGCGCAGGCTGCACCCGCCGAGCACCGCCCCGAGGATCGCGTACAGCTCGTACGCCAGCCCGGCGTTGTCCGACTGGACCGACGGGACGTCGAGGAACAGCAGGACCCCGGTCAGGGCGGCCAGGGCCGAGCATGCCACGTACACCACCACCCGCTGCCGGTCGACGTTCACCCCGGCGTACCGGGCGGCCAGCTCGTTGTGCCCGACCGCGTACCAGTACCGGCCGTACGCGGTCCGGTGGAGGAAGAACCCGACGACCGCCGCGAGCACCAGCAGCAGGACGAACTGCGCCGGGAAGAGGAGCTCGCCGTCGGTCGGGGACTTGCCGATCAGGTACTGCCGGAGGGTGCGGAGCGCCTCCCGGAAGTCCGGCCGGGCCTCGACCACCCCCGACTGCCCGACCGTCCCGCCGAGCAGCCGGGCGACCCCGCGGAAGACGAACATCCCGCACAGCGTCACCAGGAACGGCTGGAGCTTCAGCCGGGTGACCAGCAGCCCGTTCGCCAGCCCGACCACGACCCCGAACAGCACCACCAGCGGGAGGGCGAGGTACGGGTGGACGCCCTCGTCCCGCGTCAGCACCCCGAACAGCACCGCCGCGCACCCGACCACCGCCCCGACCGACAGGTCGATCCCGCCGACGATGATGACCAGGGCCGCCCCGAGGGTGATCACCCCGAACCGCCCCTGGAGGTTGGCCACGTCGATCAGGTTCTCGGCCGACGCGGCGTTCGGGTGCGACGCGGCCAGGGCCGCGTACAGCGCCGCCAGCAGCCCGACCACGCCCAGTAGCCGCGTCACGTCCTGGTCCCCCCGGTCGCCAGCCGCATCACGGCCTCTTCGGTCAGTCCCGCCCCGGCCAGCTCCCCGGCTACCCGCCCCTCGTGCATCACCACCACCCGGTCGGACATGCCGAGGAGTTCTTCCATGTCGCTGGTGACCATCCACACCGCCACGCCGCGGCCGGCCAGCTCGTCGATCAGGGCGTAGATCTCGGCCTTCGCCCCGACGTCCACCCCGCGGGTCGGCTCGTCCAGGACCAGCACCCGCGGCCCGCGGGCCAGCCACTTCCCGTACACCACCTTCTGCTGGTTCCCGCCGGACAGCAGCCCGACCGGCCGGGCCGCCGACGGCGTCTTCACCCGCAGCCGGTCGATCCACGTCCGGTGCAGCTCGGCCTCGCGCCGCCGGTCCACCCCGAGCCGCGACCCGAGCCGGTCGAGGTTCGGCAGGCTCAGGTTGAACCCGACCCCGGCCTCCAGCACCAGCCCGTGCAGCCGGCGGTCCTCCGGGACGAGCAGCACCCCGGCGGCGATCGCGTCGGCCGGGGACCGGACCCGCAGCGGCTCGCCGCCGAGCCGCACCTCGCCGCCCGTCACCCGCCGCGCCCCGAACACGGCCTCGGCGAGTTCGGTCCGCCCGGCCCCGACCAGCCCGGCCATGCCGAGCACCTCGCCAGCCCGCACCTCGAACGACGCCGGGGTGTCGGGGCCGCCGGCGTACCGCAGCCCGCGCACCTCCAGCACCGCCGCCCCGCCGGTCCCGGTCCGGTGCACCTTCGGGTAGAACTGCTTCAGGTCGCGGCCGACCATCAGCCGGACCATGTTGTCGTGGGTGACGTCGGCCCGGGCGAGTTCGCCGGCGTTCCGGCCGTCGCGGAGGACGAGGACGCGGTCGGCGCACCGCTTCACCTCGGCCAGCCGGTGCGAGATGTACAGCACCGACACCCCGGCCGCCTTCAGCCCGTCGATCACCCCGTACAGCGTCTCCGTCTCCCGCTGGGTCAGGCTGGACGTCGGCTCGTCCATGATGAGGACGCGGACGTCGAGCCCCAGCGCGCGGGCCACCTCGACCAACTGCTTCTCGCCCGGCGGCAGCGTCTCGACGCGGCGGCGGGCGCGGTCCGCGGGCAGCCCGACCCGGGCGAGGAGGTCCCGCGCCGCGGCCGCCATCTCCCGGCGGTTGAGCACCCGGAGCGGGCCGGCGGTCGTGCGCTCCCGGCCAAGGAACAGGTTGTCGGTGACGGTAAGGTTCTCGGCGAGGTTCAGCTCCTGGTGGATCAGGCTGACCCCAGCCCGCATGGCGTCGGCCGGGTCGGCGAACCGGACCGGCCGGCCGTCGAGCCGGACCTCCCCGGCGTCGGGTTGGTAGACGCCGGCGACGACCTTCATCAGGGTGGACTTGCCGGCCCCGTTCTCGCCGACGACGGCCAGCACCTCGCCCGGGGCGAGGGTGAGCGACACCCCGTCCAGGGCGAGCACCCCGGGGAACTGCTTGCGGGCGCCGGTGACGTCGAGCCGCGGGGGCATAGGCGTGTGGACGAGACGTTTAGCCGCGACGCGGAGTCCTCGGAGCGGAGCGCGGCGCGTGGCTCGCGCTCCGCTCCGAGGACTCCGCATCGCGGCTAAACTATGGACATCACTTCTTCACCGACGCGAGGTCGTCGCGCAGCTTCTTCTCGAACTCGGCGGCCTTCAGGTTCTTCACCACCAGCCCGCCGACCGTCTCGTCCGGGCCGCCGTCCTTGGTCACCACCCGGTACGGGATCGGGTCCTTCACCAGCTTCGACTTGTCGCCCTTGGCGTTCGCCGCCAGCGCCTCGACCGACTTGTACCCGTACATGAACGGGTCCTGCACCACCGTCGCCTCGATCTCCCCGTCGGCGATCCCCTTCAGCGTGTCCCAGTCCTCGTCGAACCCGACGATCTTCACCTGCTTGGCCATGCCCTTGGCCTTCGCCTCGGTCAGGATGGCCGGCGGGTTGTACGCGTACAGCCCGACCATGCACAGGTCCGGCAGCCCCTTCACCCGCCCGAGCACCGCGGCCGCGGTCGGCTGGGCTTGGCTCGGGCCGTTGTCCTCCTTGGCCGACCCGTCCACCAGCAGGTACTTGCCGAACTGCTTGCCCGTGAGCTGCGGGTTCGTCGGGTGGGTGGCGTCGGTGCCGGCGGCGTTCTTCGACCCGGCCAACTCGTCGAGCACCCCCTGGGTGCGGGCCTTCCCGTTCGCCGACTTGGTGCTGCCGATGAACACCGCCACCGTCCCGCCGTTCGGCAGGGCCTTCTTGACGAGCCGGCCGACCGCCTTGCCGGCCTCGTAGTTGTCGATCCCGATGTAGCACAGCCGGCCGGTCTTGTCGGCGTCGTTGTCCATCGTGATGAGCGGGACCTTCTTGGCGATCCGGGAGAGGTCCTCGGTCTGGTTGTCTGGGTCGATCACGCTGACCGCGATCCCGCCGACGCCCTGCTTCGCCCACGCCTCGACGACCGGCATCTGGACGCTGGCGTCGAACGCCTTCTCCGGCTGGCGGAACTGCAGCTCGACGTCGGCCTCCTTGGCGGCCTTGTTCGCCCCCGCCTCGCAGATGCTCCAGAACTCGGCGGTGCAGTTGGTGACGACGCCGACGGTGACCTTGCCGGACGCCGGCTTGTTGCACGCGGGGACGGCGGCGAGGCCGCCGGCCAACGCGGCGACGACCAAGGAGCGGTAAGACCGGGACATGAGGCTACCCGAGGGAGAGGGTCGGGAACTTCGTAAAGGTTGTTTACAAAGTACCCGCCGCCGCCGCCGCGGCAAGCGCCGGCGGGCGGGAAAGCGTCACCGCCGCGGGCGATCTTGGCCGAGCAGGGCGCCGGTCGCGCAGAAGCCGACCGCCCCCGCGGCGAGGAGGCCGGGGGCTGCGTCCGACGTGGCGAGCAGCGCCGCCGCGCTGAGCGACCCGACCGAGGCGACGAGCAGCGGCAGAATGAGGAGTAGCGACCGGACCCGTTCCCGGAGTTGGGGGTCGGTGATCCGGTACGTCGTCCGACCGCGTGCCGGGAGCGGTTGCCGGGTCGGCGGTTCGGCGTCGTCAGGTGCCGGGACCGCCCGCCTGACGAGGCCCGCGGCGAGTCCGGTGAGCAGACCGATGGCCGCCCAGGCGAGTGACGCGCTCACGGGGGCCGGGAGCACGTCCGCGCCCGCCAGTGCCGCGTAAGGCGCGGCCGCCCCGCCGACCGCCCCGGCCGCCGCCACCAGCAGCCCCCACAGGAGCGCCCGGCCGTACAGCAGCCCCGCCGACACGCCGACGAGCGACCCGGCGGTTAGCGCGATCCCGGCGGACACGAGCGCGACCCCGCCGACCTCGTCCGGAGTCATGCCGTGGTACAGTCTGACGTTCAGGAGCAGCGTGGCGGAGAGGTGTCCGCAGTACCACGCCAGCCCGGCACCGGCGGCGACGGCCGCGGCCCACGCGGCGAGGCTGGTCGTCCGTCGGTCCGTGTCGGAACGGGTCGGAGGGGTCATCGCGGTCGCCTCGTGGCACAGGTTCCCGACCTGTGCCACAAGACCGGACGCCCGGGGTGCGGCCGCATTTCAAGGTAGCAGCCACACCCCGTGTGCCGACTGCGGCTGACGGCACACGGGGTGTGCCTGCTACCCTCCGGGGGCCTGCCGCCGCGCCGCCGACCGGGCGACGGCGGCGACCGGCAACAGCTTCGGCCGCGGCACCACCGTCCCGACGATCCCGCCGTGCCGGTCCCATAGCTCCCGGGAGCCGCCGCGGAGGAAGTCGAACACGTCCGGGTCCGGGTGGTCGGCCACGTACTCCCGGGCCAGCTCCGCCATCCGGGCGTCGTACCGGTCCTTGGAGTGCGAGTGGACCGCGTACCGCCCGGGGTGCCGGCGGAGGTCGCCGTCGAACGCCGGGCCGACGTGGTACAGCTCGTGAAACACGGTCACCAGCTTTTCCTCGAACGGCTGGTCGAGGAACCGCGGCAGGCAGAACGTCAGCAGGTACAGCATCTCCCGGCCGTCCACGAAGAACCGCTGCACCTGGTACTCGGCCGGGCCGTGCCGGCGGGTCAGGGCGCCGTCGGCGAACCGCAAGGGGGTGACCCGGGCCTGGAGGCCGTACCGGCTGCGGTTCCGGGCCGGGGTGAACGACACCAGCACCCGCGGCATGTGGACGTGGCGGAGCGCCTCGCACCGGCCGGCGACGTCGGCGCACAGCCGGCGCATGGCGGCGGAGAAGTCGAGCGGGCGGGCGGCGTCGGGGCCGGGCGGGGCGGGGGCGCGGCGGCCGCCGGGCACCATCCACCGGGCCGGCAGCGGGCGGCCGCCGCCCCAGCGGAGTTCGAGCGGCGGGGTTCGGACGGCGGGTCCGGTCATCCGCGGGGTTCCTCGGGCGGCGAATCCGGTGCGGGACCATGCTAAGGCCGGACCCACCCCGGGTCAACGAACTGCTGTCGCGAGTCGTGCCCCGGCCGCCCCCGGCGAGTCGGGGGCTGGGGACGGTTGACCGGCGCCCAAGGCCGGTTAACATGCGGGGGCCCGCGGTCGGGCCCCGGGCCGCGGCGAGCGAGTTCCAGAGGAGGTTCACCCCATGTGGCTCCGCTCCCTGTTCGCCCCCCGGCGACCCGCCCCGTCCCGCCGGGTGCGGCTCCGCCTGTCCGTCGAACCGCTGGAGGGCCGGTCGCTGCCGTCCGGCGTCGGCGGGTTCGCCGGGGACTCCCCGGCCGGCTCCGGCGGGGTGGTCTCGTACCCCGGCCCCGGGGACGAGCCGATCGAGCCCGTCGTCTGCCCGTCCGCGCCGCCGCTGGAGGAGGCGTGACGCCCGCCCCGGCGGGCGGCCTCACGGCGCCGGGGTGGACAGCATGTACACGGCGAACGACGCCAGCCAGTGCTCCCCGGCGTAGTCCCCGCTCGCCACGTGCTTCAGGGCCGCGTCCACGTGCCGGGCGGCCGACTCAGCGAGCACCTTCCGGGCCGGGTCGTCGGCCGGCAGCGCGGCCGCGACGCCCCGCATGCACCACCCGCGGCTCAGGTTCAGCCCGTCGAGGTGGACGAGTTGCGGGTCGGTCCGGTCGGTGACCGTGGCCGGCGCGAAGAGGGTGGCGGGTTCGCCCTTCGCGGCGCCCGGCAGGTACCGGTGGAACCACGCCCGGAACTCGGCCGGCGGCAGCACCCTCCGCATCAGGTCCGCCTCGCACAGGCTCGGGGACAGGAAGTCGGCCCCGTCCGGCTCCCACCGGGCCGGGGCGTCCGCGTCCGCCCCAAAGTACGCCTTCGCCCGCTCCTCGACCGCCGCCCGCAGCCTCGCGTCGCCGGTGGTGACCGCGTAGTCGTGGGCGAACGACAGCCCGAACGCGGTGTTGGAATGCACCCCGGACCGGATCGGGTACGTCTGCTTCGGGAAGTGCTCCGCGTACCGCCCGGCGATCAGTTGCGCGAGTGGGCCGAGGTTCGCGGCCCACGCCTTCGCGTCCGGGTCGTCCCAGGTGTGCAGCTCCTCCGCCAGCTTCAGCAGCCACGCCCAGCCGTAGGGCCGCTCGAACGACTTCGCGTCGGCCCGGGCGAAGTACACCGCCTCCGCCTTCAGGTTGTCGGCCGTCAGGTGGGCGGCGAGCACCGCCCGGACCTCCTTCGCCTCCGGCAGGTCCGGGAACGACTTCAGCACCCGCACCACGAGCCAGTGGCCGTGGACCGCCGAGTGCCAGTCGAAGCAGCCGTAGAACGCCGGGTGCAGGGCCTTCGGGACCTTGACGTCGGCGGCGCCGGCGAACACGACCCCCGGCTTGTGCGGGTACTCCTTGCCCAGCCCCTTGAGGGCGAGCCGGGCAAACGCCGACGCCTGCTCCTTGGTTAGCGTTCCGGCCGGCGGCGGGTCGGGCGGCGGGGTCACGGGGGCACACGCGGCGAGGGTGAGAGGGGCGAGGAAGACGAGCGTCCGGGGCACCGCGGCCTCCGTTCGGATTGCTTGGAGCGCGGCCGTCCCGGCCGCTGCCCGGCGTAACAGCGGCCGGGACGGCCGCGCTCCAGGTAGGAGCCGGCTTCGACTCGGGGGCGGAAAGTTCACCCCACCGCCGACGCCCTTCGAATGATATCCTGAACCGTGCCGCCGCGGCCGCCCGTTCCCGGAACCGACCCGGGCGGGCCGGCGTCGAATCGGCACCTGCTGCGCTCGCCCCGCCGCACGCCACCCGGGTGACCGATGAGCTTCGACTCCGCCTCCGTGGACGAACCCGCCCGCCCCGGCCGGCTGTCGCCGAACGGCCAGATGGCCTGGATCGGGGTGTTCGGGTTCCTCGTCCTCGTCGGGTTCTTCTTCGGCATCGTGACCGGGTACGACTCGCCGAAGCCGGCGGTGGTGAAGGTCCAGAAGGAGAAGGCCCCCGAGCCGCCGCGCCCGGCCCCGAAAGTCGTCCCTCCGAAGCCGGAGCCGAAGGCCGAACCGAAAGTCGAGCCGAAGGAGGAGCCGCGGCCGGAGCCGAAGAAGGAAGAGCCGAAACCCGAGCCGAAGAAGGAGGAGCCCAAGGTCGTCGAACCGCCGAAGGTCGAGCCGACCCCGGCGACGGTGACGGTCTCGTTCGACAAGCAGGTGAAGCCGATCCTGATGCGGTACTGTGGGAACTGCCACGGGAACGCCGGCAAGCCGAAGGGCGACGTGGACCTGCGGACGCTCGCCGCGATCACCGACCCGAAGAACCCGCCGATCCTCAAGCCCGGCGACCCGAAGGGCAGCGCCATCCTGGCGACGATCGAGGACATGTCGATGCCGCCGAACGGGCCGCGGCCCGGGAAGGGCGAGACGGACGTGATCCGGGAGTGGATCAAGGGCGGGGCCAAGCCGCGCCGGCGGCGCCGCGTATCGTAACCCCCGGCACGGCTCCGTCCGCCGGGGGTTCGCGATGCTGTCCGGGAAGTCGGCGCTCGTCACCGGGAGCAGCCAGGGGATCGGCCTCGGGGTCGCCCAGGCGTTCGCGGCGAGCGGGGCGAAGGTGGTGGTCACGTCCGAAAAGCCGCTCGAGAAGTGCCCCGACGTCCGGCGGCTGCTCAGCGACTACGAGCACACCCGGTACGTCCGGGCCGACCTGCTCCGGGACGGCGAGCCGGAGCGGCTCGTCGCCGAGGCGTGGGCCGCGTTCGGCGGCCTCGACGTGCTGGTGAACAACCTCGGGACGTACAAGGAGCCGCCGCTCACCGAGATCACCCGCGAGCACTTCGACTTCCTGTTCCGGCTGAACGTCTGGGTGCCGGTCGCGGTGACCCGGGAGGTGGTGCGGCGGGCCAAGGCCGAGCGGCGCGGCGGCCGCATCCTGTTCAGCACGTCGCTCAACGCCACCCGGAGCGAGCCGCTGCACACCCTGTACGACGCCAGCAAGGGGGCCGTGAACGCCCTGTGCCGGCAGTTGGCGGTGGAACTCGCCCCGCACGGGTTCACGACCGCGGCGGTCGCCCCGGGGTTGGTCGAGACGCCGCTGACCGACTTCGGGTTGAAGTCGAGCCCGGCGGAGCGGGAGGCGGTGATCGGGCAGATCCCGGTGCGGCGGATCGCGACCGTCGAGGACGTGGCGTGGTGGTACGTGTTCCTGGCGAGCGACCGGGCGGCGTACTCGACCGGGTGCGTGTTCACCGTGGACGGCGGGCTCGACGCCCAGCAGATGGCGCTCCGCCCGGTGACCGACGCGGAGCGGCACTGACGGTGCCCCGGCGAGCGGGGGGCGCCAGCCCCCTGATGCGCGGAACCATCAGGGGGCTGGCGCCCCCCGCTCGCCCGGAACTCACTGCACCTCCGGCGCCGCCTCGGCCACGTCCCAGACGGCCACCGGGGCGTCGTTCGCCACCGTCACCATCCGCCGCCCGTCCGGGCTGAACGCGACCGACCGCACCCCCCGGCTGCCGACCTCGATCAGCTGCCGGACCGCCCCCGACCGGGCGTCCCACACCCACACCTGGCCGTCCCCGGTGCCGGCCGCGACCGCCCGGGCGTCCGGGGAGAACGCCACGCAGTAGACCACCCGCTCGAACCCGGTGATCGACCGCACCAGCTCCCGGGTCCGCACGTCCCACACCTGCACCAGCCCGGGGAACCCGGCCGCCAGCAGCCGGCCGTCGGCGGAGAACGCCAGGGCGTTCACCCCCTTCCGCTGGGTCGGCAGTGTCCCGGCCGCCTCCCCGGCGGCGTCCACCAGCACCACCTTGTTGTTCACCCCCCGGCCGTTGTCGCGCACCCCGACCGCCAGCAGCTTCCCGTCCGGGGACGCCGCCAGGACCGCGGCCTCCTCCTCGAACAGCCGGCTGAACCGCTCCGCCCCGGTCGCCCCGTCAAGCACCCGCACCCGCTTGTGGTTCGGCTTCGGGTCGGTCGCGGCGAACCACCCGGCCCCCGGGCCGACGGTCCAGAACCGCGCCTCCGGCAGCCGGAACGGGAGGACGACCCGCTCCGCCCCGGCGGGCAGGTCGCGGACGACCGCGGTGTCGTCCTTGTGCGGGCCGACGAACGTGACCAGGGCGGACTTGTCGGCGGTGAACACGGCCGTGAACCCGTCGTTCCCCTTCCGCGGGGCGAACACAGTGTCGGCCGTCCCGCCGTCCCGGGTCCACCGGGTCAGTTGCTTCGCCGACGCCACCCAGACCTCGGACCCGTCCGGCGAGAAGACGGCCGACCGCGGGCCGGGGAACGGCAGGGTGCGGGCCGGGGTCCGGTCGGTCCGCAGGGCCGGCTCGGTCACCACCTTCTCAAGCCCGGACTGGAAGAACGCCCCGCCGGAGGCGAACAGCATCGGGGTCGGGGCGTCGGCCCGAACGACTTCCACCTTCCCTGCCCGGACGTCCACCCGGGCCGACTCCGGGCCGGCCGACGACACCACGAACGTCCCGGCCCGGGCGGACACGTCCCCGGCCCCGGTCCCGACCACCAGCCGGCGGTCCCCGTCCGGGACGGCGGCGGTCAACTGCCCGGCGGCGAGGAACAGCCGCGACCCGGTCGACCCGGCCGGGGCGAACCGGACGACCGAGTCGGACTCGATGTCCACCGTCGTCTGGTCCGGGAACTCGACCCGGGCCAGGCTGTCCTCGCCGACGGTCCGGAGGGTGTGCCCGGGCGGGACCTCGCGGCCCTCGGCGGCCGGGAACGGGTCCCCGAGCGGCGGCAGGATCTCGACCGACCCGAGCGACCGGGTGACCCGGGCGAACTCCGGGGCGGGCGCCGGGCCGTCGGGCGGGTCGACGGGGGCGGGGTTCCCGGCCCCGAGCCACAGCCCGATCAGGAGGCCGGCGGCGACGGCGACCAGCCCGGCGGCCGCGAGCCGCCACGCCCGTCTCGCCCGCCCCGCGGGGCGGGCGGCCCACCCGGGGGCGGGGCCGGTGGCGATCTCGGTGAGGACGGCCCGGGCGGTCCGCTCGGCCCGGGCCTCGCGGACCTTCGCCAGGGTCGGCCCGGACAGGTCGAACTCGGTCCGCAGCCCGCGCAGCGCCGCCTCCAGCTCGAGCAGCGCGAGGTGGTCCGCGGCCGCGGCCGGGTCGGCGGCGAGCAGGGCGTCGAGTTCGGCCCACTCGGCGTCCGTGAGGGACCCGTCGAGGAGCCGGTCGGTGAGTTCGTCGGTCCGGGTCATGGCGAGGTCATCTTCTTCTGGATGCAGTCGCGGAGGCGGAACCGGATGCGGGAGATCATCCGCTGGACCGCCTCGGGGGTCTGGCCCTGCCGCTCGGCGATCGCCTCGAACGACATGCCCCGCTCGTACCGCATCCGGAGCAGGGCGGCGTCCCGGGGGCCGAGGCCGGCCCGGCACCCGCGGAGGGCGGCGACGTACGCGTCGGCGTCGTCGTGCCGGTCCCCGGCTTCCGCCCGGAGGCGCTCGGCCAGCCGCTCCCGGTAGGTGGCGAGCCGGCGGTCCTGGCGGGCCGCGGTGCGGAGCTCCTTCCGCAGCCGGTTCCGGGCGACGGTCCGGATCCACGCCCCGAAGTCCGTCCCCGGCTCGTACTGGTCGAGGTGCAGGTACGCGTCCACGAACACCTGCTGGACGAGGTTCTCGGTCGCGTCGCGGTCCCGGAGGGTGGCGGCGGCGATCCGCCAGACCGACTCCTGGAACAGCTTGACCAGCCCGGCGAACGCCTCGGTGTCGCCGGCCAGAACCTCCTCCACGACCCGGTCGGCCTCGGGCGTCGCCGGCCCGCCGGGGTGTTCGGTGTCGCTTCCCACGGTCACCCCACTAAATCCCGGCCGGGACGGGGGCAGACAACTCCCGGGCGAACCCGGAGCGTCAGCGATGGGGTGCGTCTGTATACCACCCCGTCGCTGACGCTCCGGGTTCGCCCCGTCAAACCTTCCCGTCCAGTCCCAACTGGTGGAAGTAGTGCGTCACCGACTCCTGGTTCGCCAGCAGCCAGTCGATCGTCGGCTCGTGGCCCATCGCCTTGCGGAGCACCTTCACCGTCGCCTCGCGGTTCACGTTGAACAGCGCCGCGTGGTCGATCTCGCCCTCCGGCACCGTGAGCACCGCCGGGTCGAGCCACACGCTGTAGATGATGCCGAGATCGTTCGCCTTGTCCTTCGGGATCACCCCGGCCCGGACGGCGTCGAGCACCCCGTTGGCGATCCCGGCCTGTACCGTTCCCATCAGGATCGACGTGTACCGCGCGTCCTTCACCGTCACCTTCGATACCATCAGCGTCGCCGGCCGGACCTGGACGTCGCTGTTGAGGATGGCGAAAACGCGGGTGTGGCCCTTCACCTGGTCGCCGACGAGGGTGGCGAGAGCGGTCCCGACCGGGCCGTCCAGCTCGCCGATCACCACCTCCGGCTCGGCGCACAGGTAGTCCTTGTCGCCCTCGACCAGCGCCTCGCCGGTCCGCATCACGATCCGCTCGGCCATCGGGGAACCTCGGGGTCAGAGTACCAGCTTCTTGCCGAACTTCGCCTTCAGGGCCTTCAACTCGTCGGCCCCGAGCCGCCCGCCGGTCAGTTCGAGCCGTTCCAGGCGGGCCAGGTGCCCGGACTTCACCAGCGCCGCGGCCCCGGCCTTGCCGATGCCGTTGCCGGACAGGTCGAGTACCTTCACGGAGTCGAGCAGCGGCGAGTCCGCCAGGGCCGCGGTCCCGCCCGCCTGGACCCGGCAGAACGAAAGCCGCAGGACTTCCGGGCGGTACCCGGCGAACGCCGCGACCAGCGCCTCCGCCCCGTCGTTCTTCAGCGGCACCTCGCGGAACTCCAGCTCCCGCAGGGCCGCCGGGTCGAACGCCTTCGCCGCCGCCCGCAGCCCGGCCGATCCGACCTCGAACCGCAACACCCGCAGCCCGACCACCCGCTCCGCCCCGGGGAACCGGCGGAGTTCGGCGAGCGGGTCCCCGGTCCGCCCGTTCGCCTCGACCGCGACCCGCACCCCGTCCGGCCCGGCCCGCCGCCGGAACGCCACCCCGCCCGTCGTCAGGGCGAGTTCCGGCCGGTCCGGCGCCCCGAGCAGCAGCGGCAACAACTTTCGGTCGTCGACCTGGTTCCCGTACACCCCGACCTCGGTCAGGGCGGGGAAGTTCGGCGACCGGAGCAAGGCCGCGACCCCGCCGGCGGTCAGAGCGTTGTTGTCCAGTTGTAAGTCCCGGAGGGCGGGGAAGGGGCTGTCGGCCAGTCGGGCGAGGGCCGCGTCGGACAGTTCGCAGGCGCGGAGGTCGAGCCGCTGCAGCCGGGCCGCGAGCCGGCCGCGGGCGAGGGCGGCGACGGCCGGCGGGTCGAGCCGGGAGTGGGTCACCGCCAAGGCGTCCAGGTCGGGGAGGCCGGGGGAGTCGGCGAGGGCGGCGAGCCCGTCCGGGCCGGGCTCCCAGTAGTCGAGGTGGAGTTCCTCCACCCCGGCCAGGTCGGCGGCCGCCAGCACCTCCGCCTCCGCGGCGCCGAGTTGGCCGGCGAGGGTGAGGCGGCGGGCCGTCCGGAGCCGCCCGGCCCGGATCAGCAGGTCGAGACTCTGCCGGGTCAGGCCGTCGCACCGCCGGTGTTCCTCGACCACCCGCGGGCCGGCCCCAGAGGCCACTTTTCCCGCCCGGGCTGCGGTCAGCTCGTCGAATTCCTTCCGGTACCGCTTCCCCACCCGCACCCGCCGGAGCCGGCCGGTCGCTCGCATCTCGGCGGTGCGGGCGGCGACGGACAGGAGGGCGGCGTCGTAAAACAGAACCTCGGTGAAGTCGAGTTCGGCGGCCAGCCCGTACAGGGTGGCCTGATCCTCGGTCAGCGGCTCGTCCATGACCTCGCCGAACCGGACCACCTCGACCCACCCGTCCCGGAACAAGCGGGCGAACCTTTCGGGCAGCGACCCGACATCCTCCGGCAGCGCGGCTACGACCAGCGACAGGTGCAGGAACCCGCGGTGGAACGTCGCCCGGGCATCCTCCGGGAGTGTCCCGACCGTCGGCCGGAGCTTCGCCAGCAGCCGTTTCTCGTCGGCCTTTAACTCCTTCGCCCGGGAGGACCGGGCCGGCGCCCGGTCCAGTTCGCACTGGAGGCGGATCAGGGCGGCACGGTCCGGCTGGTCGTTCTCGTCCAGGAAGTCGGCGAACACGAGCCGGGGGGTGTCGTCGTCCGGGTTCTCGAACACCGCCCGGAGCAGCGCTTCGAAGTCACCGGGGGCGTACCGCGGGGCCTCCGGCTCGGCCCGCTCCTCCGGGTGCGCGCTCAGGTACAGGAGCAGGGCGAGGGCGTGCTTGCACGGGTACTTCGGGCTCGGGCAGGTGCAGGTGCAGATCGCCGTCCCGTGCTCCGCCCGGACCGACACCTGGTACGTGTCCGTCAGGCCCCGGCAGACGACCCACCACCCCTTCCCGTCGGCCGTCGCCTCGACGGTGCCGAACCCGCCCTTCTTCAGTACCTTCTCCGCGGCCGGGATCGACGCGTCGTCCGGGGACAGCGCGAGGATTCGGTCCCGGCGGAACAGGTCGCCCTTGGCGTCCGACTTCGCCACGTCGTCCCCCGCAACCGGCGTCGCACCCGCCCGACCCCGCCGCCACACTGGAGCACACCGCCCGGCGCTTCGCAACCACGGATGTCCGAGGACCGATGAAACTGCCTGTGTTCGAGTCGGTGTACGGGGTCGACTTCTCCGGGGCGAAGCTGGCCGGCCGGAACATCTGGGTGGCCCGGTGTGCGGTGCGGAAGACCCGCCCGCACCTGCGGCTCGTGGAACTGAACCCGCTGGAGCGGTTGTGCGGCACCGCCGAGCGGGCCGCGTGCCTCGCCCACCTCGTCCGGATGGTGAACGGCACCGCGGCCGCGCTGTGGGGGTTCGACGCCCCGTTCGGGCTGCCGGTCGAGCTGTTCCGGCCCGGGGTGCCGTGGGCCCACCAGTTCGACTTCGTGGACGAGTGGGGCGAGGACGCCTACGGGTGCGGGCTGGAGTGCATCCGCCGGGCGCTGCTGCTCGGCGAGCGGATGCACCTCCGCCGCACCACCGACTCCGACGCCAAGGCCCCGTTCGACGGGTACCACTACCGGATCGTGTACCAGATGTTCTACGGCATCCGCGACGTCGCCCGGCCGCTGAGCCGGACGCCGGGGACGGCGGTGCTGCCGTTCCAGTACCGGAAGCTGCCGCGGGCGAAGCGGGTGGTGGTCGAGTGCTGCCCGGCGTCGGTGCTGAAGGTGCTCGGGTGGCCGCACCAGAACTACAAGCAGCCGGCCGGCGGGCCGCTGACCCGGAAGCGGCGGCAGACCCGGCACGCGATCCTGGCGGGGCTGGGGGGCTTGGTGAAATTCGACGACCGGCACCGGCGGGTGATGATGCGGAACCCGGGCGGGGACGCGATCGACGCGGTGCTGGCCGCCGCCGGGGCGTTCCGCGGGGTGCTCGCCGCCGACCACGCCGCCATCGCCCGCCACGACCGGTACCCGCGCGAGGGGTACCTGTTCGCGTGACCCGGACTCGACACCCTTCCCGCCGGTCGCTATCTCCGGGCTTCCTTCTGCCCGGAGTCCGGTCATGACCCGTCCCGTCGGCCTCGCGGCCGTGGTGTGTGCGTCCCTCGCCGGGCCCGGGTGCCTGACCCCGGACGGCGAGTGGGTGCCGGTCCGCAAGGTGTTCGGGTGGGACGAGGTGACCACGCCCCGCGCCCCGGACCTGCCGCGGGCCCACGTCGCCACCGCCGAGCGGGTCGAGACGCTCGGCCGGCGGATCGTCGCCCAGAACGCGTTCACCGGGATCGAGCCGCTGTTCACCACGGTCGGGGTGCCGGAGTCGGTGCTGTTCCATAAGGGGGCGGAGGAGTTGGTCGTCAGCGAGGGGCTGGTGAAGCAGTGCAAGTCGGAGGCGGAGCTGGCGGCGGTGCTGTGCTCGGAACTCGGGCAGATGGTCGTCGAGAAGCGGGCGGCGCGGCGGGCCGGGGTGGACCGCGACACCATCCCGGACGCGGCCCTGCCGGGCGGGACGTCGCCCGCCGGCGGGGTGGCGGACGACCCGGGGCGGGCGGCGGAACTGGCGTACCGGGAGCGGCGGGAGGCGAAGGCGCCGGCGCTGCGGATCGACGCCGGGGAGGCGGCGAAGCACGCCCGCGACCTGCTGAAGGGGGCGGGGTTCAAGCCGGAGGAGTTGGACCGGGTGGAGCCGCTGCTGCGGCAGTCGGAGCGCGGGGCGGCGCTGCGCAAGCAGATGAGCGGGTCGGCAGCGCCCCCGCGGTGGGAGAAGTGACGCCCGAGCCTTCACCCCGAAGGGGTGGGACAACGTAGCCCGGGGCAACGCCCCGGGGTCCGGGGTAGAGGAGAGGACCCCCAGCCTGAAGGGCTGGGACATGGTGTGTCCCAGCCCTTCAGGCTGGGGGTGGTTCGGGCCGGCCACCCGGGGCGTTGCCCCGGGCTACGTTGTCCCACCCCTTCGGGGTGAAGGCAAGGCTCGACGGGTACGCCCGGCTGCTCGCCGCCGGTCATGCGTCCCCGAGGTACTCCGGCACCTTCGTCCGCAGGTGCTCGATCTCCTGGTGCGTCTCCCCGAGGTACGCGAGCAGCCGCAGGTCGTCCTTGCTCACCGTCCCGCCGCTGAACAGCCAGGCCCGCACCCGGAACAGCTTGTACAGCTTCACCAGCTTCCGGTCCGAGATGAAGATCTTGTCCTCCCGCACCAGCGTCTTCACCAGCCGCTGGTACTCCCGGAACACCTCCGGCGGGAAGAACAACTGCCGGTCGTTCTGCTCCTCGCCCCGGCCGTCCCCGGTCTTCCGGGCGAACAGGTACGTCAGGTACCGGTTCGCCTTCAGGAAGTCGTCCAGCGTCGCGTGCCCCTCGACCCACGGCTTCTGGTTCAGCCCCTTGTTCGCTTCGCCCTGAAGGCCCGCGTCGATCAGCTCCTGGAAGTAGTCGTCCTGGACCGGCCGGCTCAGCACCTTCAGCACGAACCGGTCCTTCAGGGCCGCCAGCTCGCCCTGCTCCGGGATCTCGTTCGTCGCCGCGAACATCACCCGCAGCGGCACCGGTTCGGGCTTACCCTCCTGGTAGAACTTCTTCTCGTTGATGATCGTCAGCAGGATGTTCAGGATCGCCGAGTTCGACTTGAAGATCTCGTCCAGGAACACGAGCTTCGCGGTCGGCAGCTTCCCCTCCTTCTTCCGGATGTACCGGCCGTCGCGCAGCTCCTTGATGTCGATCGCCCCGATGATCTCGCTCGGCTCGGTGAACCGGGTCAGCATGTACTCGAAGTAGTCGCCCTCGCTGATCCCGAGGGCGTCCTTGAACTTCAGCACCAGATCGGACTTGGCGGTGCCCGGCGGGCCGACCAAGAGCAGCGGCTCCTGGGCGGCGGCCGCCACGCACATCAGGTCGATGATCTCCTGCTTGTTCACGAAGAACCGGCCGAGCGACTCGCGGAACCGGTTCAGCCGCTTGCGGATCGCGTCCGCCTCGGCCTGGAGGTCGGGCAGCGACAGCTCCTCGGCGTCGCCGTTGGCGTTCAGGTCGAGGTCGGCGGGCTTCGCGGAGCGGGTCGGCGGCATGTGCGGTGGTCGCCCGGGTGGTTGCGGCGGTGGGGGTAGAAAGTGGATTCTAAAGGGTCCGCCGGCCGGTGGGAATCTCGGGCGGGCCGGGTGCAGTGGCTGGTGGGGCAGGCATTCCTGCCTGCCGGGTTTAGCTCGGCAGGCAGGAATGCCTGCCCCACCGGGTACCGGGGTTCGGGTTGACGCGGCGGGCCAGGCAGGCGATGACGGGCGGCGGAGTCTGCGGGCGCGCACGGAGGCCGGCCGGATGACGTTGACCGCGTTCCTCGCCCGGGCCGTCTCCCCGGCCCGCCCCGCCGCCCGCATTCCGCCCGCCCGCCTCGCGGCCGCCCTGATCGCCGCCTCGGTCGCCGTCTCCCTCGCCTACGTCTGGGCGTGGTGCCCGCACGACCTGTCGCCGGACGAGGCCCACTACTGGGACTGGTCCCGGCACCTCGACTGGAGTTACTACAGCAAGGGCCCGCTCGTCGCCTGGCTGGTCCGGGCCGGGTGCGAGCTGTTCGGGCCGCTCAGCCTGTCCCTGACCGGCGACCTCGGGGCGGCCGTCCGCACGCCGGCGGTGCTGTGCCACGCCGCCCTGCTCGCCGGGTGGTACGTCCTCGCCGCCGGGGTGTTCCGCTCGCCGCGGCTCGGGCTGGCGGTTCTGGTCTGCGCCGCCCCGCTCCCGATGGTCCGGGCCGGGGCGGTGCTCATGACCATCGACCCGCCGTTCATGGCGTGCTGGTGCTGGGCGCTGGTGTGCGTGTGGCGCGGGCTGGACACCGGGCGGACCGGGTGGTGGGCCGGGGCGGGGGCGTTCACCGCCGTCGGCATCCTGGCGAAGTACACGATGGCGCTGTTCCCGGCGGCGGTCGTCGGGTTCCTGCTGTTTCACTGGCGATCCGAGTTCCGCCGGCCCGGGGTGTGGCTGTTCCTCGCCGGGGCGGCGGCCGGGTGGGCGCCGGTGGTGGCGTGGAACGCGGCCCACGACTGGGTGTCGTTCCGCCACGTATTCGGGCAGGTCGGTGCCGACGGCGGGCGGGCGGCCGCGCTGCGGTGGGACGGCCTCGGGTCGTTCGCCGGCGGGCAGTTCGGGATGTTGTTCGGGGCGTGGCTGGTGGCGTTCGTCGGGGCCGGGCTACGCTACCGCCCGACCCGCGAATCCGACCCCGGGGTGCGGCTCCTGTGGTGGGTTTCGGTTCCGGTGTGGCTGCTGTTCGCGGCGGCGAGCCTGGTGAAGCCCGGTCAGCCGAACTGGCCGGCCCCGGCCTACGTCGCCGGGTTCGTGCTGGCGGTGGCGTGGGCCGGGGAGCAGCTCGGCGGCCCGCGGCCCCGCCTCGCGTCGTGGGCGGTCCTGCTCACGTCCGCGGCCGCGCTGGCGGTCACTGCCGCCCTGTACTTCCCGGGGCTGGTGCGTCCGACGGCGGGCGAGCTGGCCGGCCCGCCGACCGCCGCCCGGCCGTTCCCGGCCCGACAGTACGACCTGACCGCCCGCCTCGCCGGGTGGAAAGAGCTGGCCGCCGGGGTGGACGAGGTGCGCGCCCGCGTGAGGGTTGAGACCGGGGAAGAACCGGTCATCGCCGGCACGCACTGGACGCACCCGGGCGTGATCGCGTTCTACCTTACCGGCAGCCCCCAGGTGTACTCGGTCGGGATCGCGAACGTGTCCGACCGGTACAGCCAGTACGACGTGTGGCGGCCGAACCCGGTGGCCGACGCGCAAGCGTTCCGCGGGCGGGCGTTCGTGCTCGTCGGGGACGTCGGCCCGGAGACGGTGGCGGCGTTCGACCGGGTGGACCTGCCGGTGCGGGTGGTGTTCCCGCGGGACGGGGCGCCGCTCGCCGGCTGGAACATCCAGGTGGGCCACGGGTTCCGCGGGTACCCGCGGACGGGCGCCGGCTACAAGTATTGAACCAACACAGGCGGTGTGTCGTGGCGAGTTGGACGGTCGGGTGTGCGGGCTGCGAGCGGCGGTGGGACCGGGTCGGGAACTACTCCGAGTACGAGCGGCAGGCGGTGGAGTCGCGGCCGTGCCCCGGGTGCGGCGGGTACACGCTGGTGTGCCGGGAGCCGCAGCCGCGGCCGGCTACCCGGCGGGCGGCCGGGGTTAGGACTCCGGCTTACGCCCGGTGACCCCGTCGGGTCATCAGTCTTCGGACCCCGAAGGGGTCATCGGAAATAGCCCGGGGTTTCAACCCCGGGCGTCGTGACGCGCCAGACGGTACAATTCCCCGCGTCCGCACGACCCCACGGACCGACACCATGACCCGGTCGAACCGGTGGCCCGTCGCGGCCGCCCTCGGTCTCGGACTCCTCGGCGGCCTCACGGTCGGCGACCGCCTCGTCGGCCAGCCGGCCGTCCCCGCCGCCCCGCCCGCGCTCCCCCGCGACTGGATGTCGCTCGCCCCGGTCGCCAAGCGGGCGCTGCCGGCGGTGGTCACCATCGAGGGGAACGGGAAGGCGGCCGCGAAGCCGAAGCTCGACGACGTCGACCCCGGGTTCGGGTCCGGCGTCCTGATCGACCCGGCCGGGTTCCTCCTCACCACCCACCACGTCGTCGCCGACACCGCCGCCGTCACCGTCACGCTGCACGACGGCCGAGTCTTCACCTCGAAGGACATCCGCCGCGACCCGAAGTCGGACCTCGCCGTCATCAAGGTCGAGGCGCCCGGCCCGCTGCCGTTCCTGGAGTTCGGGGACAGCGACGCGATGGAGGTCGGCGACCGGGTGCTGGCGCTCGGCGCCCCGTTCGGGCTGACCGGGTCGGTGACGCAGGGGGTCGTCAGCGCGAAGTCGCGGCGGAACTTGAACCTCAATCCGGTCGAGGAGTTCGTCCAGTTCGACGCGGCGGTGAACCCCGGGAACAGCGGCGGCCCGCTCGTCGGCATGGACGGCAAGCTGGTCGGGGTGACGGCGGCGATCAAGACGCGGAGCGGCGGGTTCCAGGGCGTCGGGCTGGCGGTGTCGGGGAACCTGGCGCGGTCGGTGTCCGCAGTGCTGATCAAGGCCGGGGCGGTGCGGCGGCCGTCGCTCGGGGTGGCGGTCGCCGAACTGGACGACGCGACCGCGGCCCGGAACAAGCTGAAGCCCGGCGGCGGGGTGGTGGTGACGAGGGTGGTCCCCGGGGGGCCGGGGGCGCGGGCGAACCTCGGGGTCGGCGACGTGATCACCGGGCTGGCGGGGAAGCCGGTGACCGACGTCCGCGAGATGCAGCGGGTGACGCTCGGGCTGGCCGCCGGGCAGGAGGTCGAGGTGCTGGTGACGCGGAGCGGGCAACTGTTCCGCACCAAGGCGGTCGCCGAGGAGCGGGCCGACGACCCCGACCCGGCGCCGAACCCCGCCCCGGCCGGGATCGACTTCGACGCCACCGGGCTGACGGTCGCCGACCTGACGGCGGACCTCGCCGGGCGGATGGGCGTCCCGAAGGCCGCGAAGGGGGTGGTGGTGACCGCGGTGCGGGCGGGCGGGCTGGCGGAACGGTCGGGGGTGGCCCGCGGGGCGGTCGTCCTGCAGGTGGACCGCACCCCGGTGGCGACCGGCGCCGACTTCCGCCGGGCGGTCGAGGCGGCGGGCCGGGAGAAGGGGGCGGTGCTCCACGTCCTGCGGCCGAGCGGGGACGTGGACTTCGTCATCCTGCGCGGGCAGTGAGCACACCCGAGCGGGGGGCGTGAGCCCCCTGTAGGTTCCGAGCCACAGGGGGCTCACGCCCCCCGCTCAGCAAGACGCCCCGCACCAGTTCTAGCTTGTCCGCCCACCGGAACTCGGCCGCGACCCGTGATAACCCGTTGTCGCCGAGCGCCCGCCGCAGCCCGGCGTCCGCCGCCAGCCGGCCGAGTTGACCGGCCAGTTCCGCAACGTTCCCGCAGCGCGCCTGCAGCCCGTCGACCCCGTCCCGCACCAACTCCGCCGGCCCGCCGGCCCGGTACACCACGACCGGCTTCCCGTTCGCCCACGCCTCCAGCAGCACCAGCCCGAACGAGTCGGTCCGCGACGGCAGGGCGAAGGCGTCGACCCCGGCGAAGAAGTCGCGCTTCTGGCCGTCCGTCAGCACCCCCAGCCGGGTGACCCGGTCCTTCGGCCCGTACCCGTTCCAGAACGCCCGGAAGTTCGGCATCTCCGGCCCGGCGAGCACGACCCGGAACCGCCCGCCGGCCGCCCGGAGCAGGTCGCACGTCCCCTTCTCCTCGCTGTTGTTCGCCAGGTGCCCGACGACCACCTCGCCCGGCCCGACGCCCCACGCCGCCCGCGCCCGCCCGCGGTCCCCGCCGGTGCACTCCGCAGGCTCGACGCCTAGCCCCTGCAGGTGGACGCGGTCCGCCGGCACCCCGAGTGACACCACGGCGTCACGCTCGGCCCGGGTCTGGGCGAACACCCCGTCGGCCTGCCGGAGCAGCCAGTGGAGGTGCGGGCGGGTGTACTGCCGGCGGGTGCGGTCGCGCGGGTCGGCCGGGTCGCCGAGGTGGAGGAACGGGGTGACGAAGAACGGCACCCCGCGGCGGCGGGCGAGCCGCAGCCCGCACAGGATCGGGAACGAGTACGGGAAGGCGGTGGCGTGGACGGCGTCGAGGGGCCCGGGGTACCGGCCGGCGTCGCGCCACATCCCGGGGCAGACCGGGTTGCACGGCGCGGACAGGCACTGCCACCGGCGGACCGGCAGCAGCGAGGCGGCCTTCAGCAGGTAGCGGCGGGCGGGGAAGTGCAGGGGGGGGTAGCGGCGGATGCTGACCCCGGCGAGCGGGGGGCGTAAGCCCCCTGATTCCGGTCTCGCATCAGGGGGCTTACGCCCCCCGCTCGCCGGGGACCACATCTCCGCCAACTCGACCGCGGTCGTCGTCCACACCGTCACCGTGGCGCCGCGGGCCGCGAGGTACCCGCACAGCCGCCCCGCGTACGCCTCCGCCCCGCCGACCGCCGGCGGGTACCGGTGGACGAACTGGGCGACGTGCGGCGGGCTACCGGTCACCCCGGAATCGGATACCATGTACCTCGTTACCCGCCGGTTGTCACTCGTCGCCCGGGGTCGAACGCCGATGATCCGCATCTCCGCGCTGGCCGCGTCGGTCAAGCCGTCGGCCACTCTAGCCGCCGGGGCGAAGGCCCGTCAACTCCGGGCGTCCGGGGCGAAGGTGTTCGACTTCAGCCTCGGCGAGCCGGACTTCGACACCCCCGCCCACATCCGGGCCGCCGCCGAGAAGGCGGCCGCCGCCGGGCAGACGCACTACACCCCGGTGACCGGCACCCCGGAGGTGAAGGCGGCGATCTGCCGGTGGTACAAGACCTACCACGGGTACGAGTTCGCCCCGGAGAACGTGATCGTCTCGAACGGGGCGAAGCACTCGCTCCACAACGTCCTCGCCGCGACCGTCGGCCCCGGGGACGAGGTCGTCATCCCGACCCCGTACTGGGTCAGTTACTCCGACCTCGTCAGCATGACCGGGGCGGCCCCGGTGCTGGTCCACACCACCCCGGAGAGCGGGTTCAAGCTGACGCCGGCGCAGCTCCGGGCGGCCCTCACCCCGAAGACCCGCGTCCTGATGCTGAACTCCCCGTGCAACCCGACGGGGACGGTGTACACCCGGGCCGAGCTGGAGGCCCTCGCCGACACCCTCGTCGACCACAGCGACGCCGCCGTCCTGAGCGACGAGATCTACGAGCAGCTCACCTACGGGGACGCGAAGCCGACGTGCGTCGCCACCCTGCGGCCCGGGCTGCGCGACCGGACGGTGACGGTCAGCGGGGCGAGCAAGAGCTACGCCATGACCGGGTGGCGGATGGGGTGGGCGGTCGCCCCGGCGGCGCTCGTGAAGGCGATGGACGCGATCCAGAGCCAGGAGACGTCGTGCCCGTCGTCGGTGTCGCAGGCGGCACTGGTCGCGGCCCTCGACGGCCCGCAGGACTGCGTCGCGTCGATGCGGGCCGAGTTCGCCGCCCGCCGCGAGCTCACCCGCGGCCTGCTCGCGGCGATCCCGGGGGTCAAGCTGCACGTCCCGGACGGGGCGTTCTACGCCTTCTTCGACGTGTCCGCGTACTTCGGCAAGGCGTTCGCGGGCACCCCGGTCCGGGACTCGACGGGGTTCTGCTCCGCCCTGCTGGAGCAGGCCCACGTGAACCTGATCCCCGGGTCGGCGTTCGGGACCGAGGGGTTCGTGCGCATGTCGTTCGCCTGCACCCCGGAGACGATCCGCGGCGGGCTGGCGAAGCTCGCCGACTGGCTGGCGACCGGGAAGTAGGGGCGCGTATGGCCGTGCTGTACCTGACCGAGGCGGACGTGGCCCGGGTCCTCTCGATGGACCTGGCCCTGGACGCGGTGTCGGCCGCGTTCCGCAAGCTCGCCCTGGACGAGGCCGAGAACGTCCCCCGGCAGCGGTGCCGGACCGACGCGGTCATGCTCCACGTCCTGCCGGCGGCGGCCAAGACGCTCGGGGTGCTCGGGTACAAGGCGTACACGACCGGGAAGGCCGGGGCGCGGTTCCACGTCACCCTGTTCGACGGCGCCACCGGGGAGATGGCGGCGTTGCTGGAGGCCGACCTCCTCGGCCAGTTCCGGACCGGGGCGGCGAGCGGGGTGGCGACGAAGAAGCTGGCCCGCCCGGACGCCGCCGTCGCCGGGTGCGTCGGCACCGGGAAGCAGGCCCGGACGCAGGTGCTCGCGGTCTGCAAGGTCCGGCCGATCAAGACCGTCCGGGTGTTCGGCCGGGACGCGGACCGGCGGGCGGCGTTCGCCGCGCAGCTCGCGTCGGAGACCGGGGTCGAGGTGGTGCCGGTCGCCTCGGCGGAGGAGGCGGTGCGCGGGGCGGACGTGGTCAGCACCGCCACCACCGCCCGGGAGCCGGTGCTGTTCGGGGGGTGGCTGGCGCCCGGGCAGCATGTGAACCTGGTCGGGTCGAACTTCCTGGCGAAGGCGGAGGCGGACGCGGAGGTGTTCCGGCGGGCGGCGGTGGTCGCGGCGGACAGCAAGGACCAGTCGAAGCTGGAGGCCGGCGACTTCGTTGCCGCGCTGAACGCCGGGGTGCTGAGCTGGTCGGACGTTCGCGACCTCGCCCCGCTGCTGGTCGGCCGGTACCCTGGGCGGGAGTCGCCGGACGACGTCACCGTGTTCAAGTCGCTCGGGCTCGGGATCGAGGACGTCGCCCTGGCGGCGAAGGTGGTCGAGCTGGCGCGGAAGGAAGGGCTGGGGCGGGAGATCCTGTGACCGAGCGGGGGGCGTGAGCCCCCTGTGCGCTCGGAGTGCCGCGTCACTCCCCGACCGCCTTCCCGTCGAGCCGCTTGTCGGCGGCCCCGACCCGCACCCCGGTCTTCGGGTCGACCCAGATCGTGTGGGCGTCGCCCTGCCGGGCCTCCGTCACCTCGTGCCCGATCGCCTTCAGCCGCTTCACCAGCTCCGGGTGCTCCTTCACCCCCTCGAACCGGACCACGTCCGGCAGCCACTGGTGGTGCAGCCGCGGGGCGGACACCGCGTCCTCGACCGGCATCTTGTAGTCGATCACGTTGACCACCACGCACAGCACGGTGTTGATGATCGTCCGCCCGCCCGGGCTGCCGGTGACGAGGACCGGCTTGCTGTCCTTCAGCACGACCGTCGGCGTCATCGACGACAGCGGCCGCTTGAACGGGGCGATCCGGTTCGGCTTCGTCCCGATCTGCCCCGTGGTCGTGGTGAGGCCCGGCTTCGGGTTGAAGTCGGTCATCTCGTTATTCAGGATGTACCCGGCCCCGCGGACGACGACCCGGTTCCCGTAGCTGTTCTCCAGCGTGTACGTGTTGCTCACCGCCATCCCATCCTTGTCGACCACCGAGAAGTGCGTGGTGCTGTCGCTCTCCTTGTCGAGGGCGATCTCGGGGGCGAGCGCCGCGGCGGGGGTGGCCTTGTTCGGGTCGATCCCGGCGGCCAGCTTCTTCGCGTACTCCTTCGTGACGAGGTGGTCCGGGACGGTGGCGAAGGCCGGGTCTCCGAGGTGCCGGGCGCGGTCGGCGTACGCCCGCTTCATCGCCTCAACGATCAGGTGGTTGGCCTCCGGCGACCACCGCCCCGCCGCCTTCGGGTCGAAGTTCTCCAGCACGTTCAGCATCTCGGCGAGGGCGGTCCCGCCGGAACTCGGCGGGGGCGGGCCGTACACGTCATACCCGCGGTAGGTGGTGTGGATCGGTTTGCGGTCGTTCGCCTCGTACTTGGCCATGTCCCGCGCGGTGATCAGCCCGCCGCCGGCCTTCATCTCCTTCTCGACCAACTCGGCCAGCTCGCCGGTGTAGAACGCGTCCGCCCCCTTCTCGGCGACCAGCCGCAGCGTCCGCCCGAGGTCCTTCAGCACGAGCCGGTCGCCGGCCGCCCACTTCGTCCCGTCCGGCTTGCCGTACACCCGCTTGAACTCGGCGTTCGTCGTCTTCGGGTCGACGAGGACGCGGTTCAGCCCCACGGCCAGCGCGGCGTTGACCGCGAACCCGTCCTCGGCCAGCTTCACCGCGGGCAGCACCACGTCCTTCCACGGCAGCTTGCCGTAGGTCTGGTGGGCGAGGGCGAGGCCGCGGACGGTGCCCGGGACGCCGGCCGCCTTGTGGTCGAGGGCGGTGACCGTGCCGTCGGCGAACAGGTCGACCTTGGCGGCGAGGGGGGCGGTCTCGCGGTACTCGACGCACCGGACCTCCTTGCCCGGCGGGGCGACCATCATGAACCCGCCGCCGCCGACGTTGCCGGCCTCCGGCCACGTCACCGCCATCGCGAACCCGACGGCGATGGCGGCGTCCACCGCGTTCCCGCCGCGCTTCAGGGCGGCGAGGCCGACGTCGGCCGCCGGCGGAGAGACGCAGACCACCACCCCACCCTTGGACTCGACGCGCTCGGCCTTGGGCTGGGCGGCGGCTGCTGCCGGGAGTGCGAGTGTGAGTGCGAGTGTGAGGAGGCGCATGGGAGTTCTCGTAGGTCGGGCTGTGCCCGACATCGACCGCGTCGGGCACAGCCCGACCTACGATCAGCCCGCCCGCAGGGCGGCCGAGTCGGCGACCCCGAGGTTCTGGTAGATCTGGCGGGTCGCGTCCGACTTGTTCAGGGTGTAGAAGTGGATCCCGCGGACGTTGTTGTGCAAGAGGTCGGCGCACTGCTCGGTCGCCCAGCTCACCCCGACCCGGGCGACCGCGTCGTCGTCGGCGCACCGGCTGACCGCCTTGAGCAGCTTCGCCGGGATGCGGGCCCCGAGGGCGAGTTCCGCCATCCGCTCCATCCCGGCCTTGCTCGCGATCGGCATGATCCCGGCGACGATCGGCACCTTCACCCCGGCCAGGTCGCACCGCTCCCGGAAGTCGTAGAAGTCGCGGTTGTCGAAGAACAGTTGGGTGCAGATGTAGTCCGCCCCGGCGTCCACCTTCCGCCGCAGGTTGTCCATCTCCTTGAGCCGGTTTTGGCACCCCGGGTGGCCCTCCGGGAACCCGGCCACGCCGACCCCGAACCCGCGCCGGTCCGGCGGGTTCGGCCGGCTCTTGACGAACCGGACCAACTCCTCGGCGTACCGGAACGCGTCCCGGCCGCGGTCGTAGTCCGCCTTGTCCTTCGGCGGGTCCCCGCTCAGGGCGAGGATGTTCTTGATCCCGCTCGCCGCGTACCGGTCGAGGATCGCGGTCATCTCGGCGAGGTCGTGGCAGACGCACGTCAGGTGGGAGACGGCGGCGAGGTTCGTCTCCCGCTCGATCCGCACGACCAGGTCGTGGGTCCGCTCCCGGGTCGACCCGCCGGCCCCGTAGGTGACCGACACGAACGACGGCTGGAGGGACTGGAGGGCGGCGATGTTCCGGAACAGCTCCTCGCTCGCCGCGTCCGACTTCGGCGGGAAGAACTCGAAGCTGAACGTCGTCCGGTGCTGCGCGAAGATGTCCTGGATGTGCATCCGGATGGTCCCGTGGGGCACGGGGCGGGTATCCCGCCAGTATAGGGCGCGGCGTTTACTTCCGCACGTCCGGGAACAGCACCGGCAGCCGCGGCAGCGCCGCGTCCGGGGTCGGCGTCAGGCGGACGCCCGCGGCCGGCTCCGACGCCCCGCCCGGCTTCACCAGCCGCGGCTCCCGGGCCAGCTTGTCGAATTGGTACGCCCGCGGCCCGGGCGTGTCCCACACCAGCTTCGCCTCCTGCGCCCCGACCCGCACCGGCAGCTCGGCCCGCAGCTCGTCCCCCGGCCGGTACGTCAGCTTCCCGCCGTCGGCCGCGAACCGGTACCGCGTCGCCGGCCCCTCCCGCACCCCGTCGCCGGCGGGCTTGAACGTCCGGGTCGCCGCCCCGACGGTGACCGCCAGCGGGCCGGCGGGGGTCACCTTGTCCAGCCCGAGGTCGGGCGGGATCAGGACGGTGAACTCGGTCGGGTCGATGTCGAAGCTCTCCCGCCGCAGGAACGCGGTCAGCTCACCGACCGGGTTCGGCGCTGCCGGGTCGCGGAGCCGGGCGATGAGGTGCAGCAGCTTGCCCCACTCCGGGAACGGCGTCGCCGGATCGCCGAGCACGTCGGCCAGCTTCCGCCAGTCCTCCAGCGTGTCCGCCCCGACACGGGCGCGGAGCAGTTCCTGGACGTGCCGGGCGCCGGTCCGGAACGACCGGTCGAGGCGGTCGGCGACGAGCGACCGGGCCGGGTCCGGGAAGTTCCGCACCTCCCACTCGCGGAAGTCAGCCGTCTCTCGCGGGAAGCCGCGGAGCAGGGCGGTGAGCCGCGCCCCGGGGAGGGCCGCGGAGTTCACCCCCGGCCCCGGTTCCGGCAGCGCCAGCACCCGCAGCTCCTCCGGGCCGGCGGTCAGCCCGAGGGCGTCGCCGAGGTCGCGCAGGTGGAGCAGCCGGTCCCGGACCGCGTCCCACTCCTGCCGGGCGTGGTACACCCGCTCGAACTCGAACGGCACCCGGGCGGTGACCGCCTCGCCGCGCGGCTGCGGCAGCGCCGGCGAGTCCCTGAGCGGGTCGGCCAGTCCGGGCGGCAACCCGCCCGCGGCCTCCAGCGCCGCCACCTCCGCGCGCCAGTTTTCCGCGAGCGACGGCCGGAGCGTCAGCACCACCCCGCGGCGGGCGAGGTCGCGGTACCGGTCGAGGAACTCGTCCTCCTTCCTCCGGATCGCCGCCGCGTCGGCCCGCCACTTCTCCCGCAGCTGCGCCGCCGCCGTCTCGCCCCACGCCGGCCGAGGCAAGGCGAGGTCGGCGCCGAGGGCTTGTTCCACCTTCGCGAGGTCTTCCAGGGTGCGGGTGTCGGCCGGGGCGGTCGCGACGGCCTGCTTCGCCCGGTACGCCTCGTACTCGTCGACCTCCTTCAGCCGACCGACGACGAACTCCTTGAGGTCGTCGGGCAGGGCGGTGAACCCGCGGTCGTCCCGGAACCCGGTCAGGGTCGCCTTGTTCCGGGTCAGGTACGGGTACGCCAGCCGGACGGCCGCCGGCGGTTCGGTCAGCTCGTACCCGCGCACCCGCTCGGCCAGGTTCGCCCCGCCCGGGGTCGGCTGGAACACCGCCACGGCGATCACGCCGAGCAGCAGCAGGGCCACGAACGCCCCGGCGAGCCGGACCGTCCACTTGAGCCGGCGGTCGGACGCGGTCACCCGCTCGCGGCGGGCCTTGGCCGAGGCGAAGGCGTCGCGGAACAGCTCGGCGACGCCGTAAGGGGTGGCGGGCGGGGCGGTGGCGCCGGGCAGCTTCGGGGTGCGGACGGCCACCGGGTGGACGGTCAGGTCGATGCTGCCGAACGGGAGGAACGGGGACGGCCCGTCTTCTTCCCCCTCCGCGTCCTTCAGGAAGGCGTCGAACTTGGCCCACGCCCGGTCGCCCCGCTGGAGCACCCGCCCCTCCCACTCGGCGAACGTGTCCCCGGGCCGGGCGAGCCGGTCGCACTGGGTCAGGGCCAGGAGCACGGGCATCCCGCCGACCTCCCGGGCCGCCACCTTGCCCGCCGCGACCCGGGTGAGGAACGTGTCGAACTCCTCGAACGCGGCCAGCAGCTCCTCGTCGTCCGCCCCGCCGTTGACCAACAGGACGATCGCGTCGGACTCGACCACCGCCCGGGCGACCGGGGCGTCGCGGGCGCCGTTCCGGAGGCGGTCCGGGTCCTGGATCAGGCCCTCGGCCGCCGCCCCGGAGCAGTCGTGGAGCACGACCGTGACCGGGTCGGTGACCGCCCGGGTGCCGTCCCGCCACGGCCGGAGCCGGACGGTGTAGCTCGTCAGCTCGGTGTCGTTCCCCTTCAGGTCGTCGCCGCGGTACACCGCGTCGCGGATCGACGCCATCCGCCCGGACGCCTCCAGCACCTCGCCGCGGAGCGTCGGCCCCTGCGTCTCGGCGGCCTTGAGCAATGCCCCGAGCAGGGCCGACTTGCCGGACCCGGTGTGGCCGAACAGGAGCACCTGTGGGGTGCCCGGCGGGGCGGGGATGGCGGAGGGGGTGGACATAGGTAGCAGGCACACGCCGTGTGCCGTCCGCAAAGCTACGGCACACGGCGTGTGCCTGCTACTTGCCGGCCGGGAACGTCACGTCGAGGCCCTGGGCGTTGGCCCACTCGGTCAGCCGGGTCTGCACCCGCGGGTCGCCCGGCTGGTCGCCCGGGTCCGGCGGGAGGCGGACGGCGACCGACACCTTCCCCTTCTCCCCCGCCCTCCGGGCCAGCACCGCCTCCTGCAGCGACTCCAGGGTGCGCAGCCCCGACTCCGACCCGAACTGGTAGAACTGCTGGCCGCCGGTCCTCGGCCCGCCGTACAGGGTGACCGTCAGGATCACGTCGGCCGGCTTCGTCTCGGGCGGCTTCGGCAACTCCTTGGGCGGCTTCTTCGGGTCCGTCTCGGTCGGGCCGGCCTTGGCGTTCGGGTCGGTCGCGGCCGTCCCCTTCCCGTCGCCGCCCTCGCCGACCGGCTTCCCCCGCCCGGTCAGGACCAGGAGGGCGACGATCAGGGCGCCGAGGACCCCGCCGACCGGCCGGCCGACCGCCTGCAGCCCGGTGGTGTGCTGCCGGCGGAACACCCACCGCCCGACCGCCCACCCGAGCACCCAGCCGAGCAGGTACCCGACCAGGAACCCGCCGGCGACGAGGAGCACGCTCCGGACCAGTTCGGCGAAGGCGCCCTGGGCGGCATCGAGGAAGGCGAACGGCGGGGTCATCGACCGGCCTCCGGGCGGGTCACGGGGTGTCGAACCCGTACGGCACGTCCTTGAACCACCGCTGGATCTGCTCCTTCTGCGGCCGCGACACCCCGCTCACCTTGGGCGGGAACTGGATCAGGAAGAACGCGTCCTTCTCCCCGGCCGCGGCCTTGTGCCGGAGGATCAGCCGTTCCGCGTCGGCGTCCGACCGGACGTCCTCCCGGTCCGGGCCGTAGTAGTACAGCGTCCCGTCCCGCGGGTCGATGTGGAGCACCCGGACGGCGAGCCGGTCGGTCAGCTTCGACGCCCGCTCCCGCTCCAGCCGCTGCACCCGCAGCTTCTCCTCCCGCAGCATCTCCTGCAGCACCTTCGCGTCCGCCGGCAGCGGCTCCTCCTTCGGCATCTTATCCTTCGCCGCGGGCGGGGGCTCCGGGACTTCCGGGCCGCTCACGAACGGCATCAGCAGGAAGATGCAGAACAGCAGGATGAGGACGTCGATCAGCGGGATGAAGAACCGGGTGACGGACTTGCGCGGGGAGACGATCACGCCTTGCCCCCCGGGGCCGCCGGGGTCGGCTCCGGGGCCGCGGCATACCCGCCGAGCGCCCGGATCAGGTCCCGGCCGGCCCCGACCACCCAGTACGGCAGGATGTTGATGAACGCCATGTACAGCCCGCCGCCGGTCGCGGTGATCGCCGGGCCGTAGTTGTTGATGATCTCGGCCGGCTCCGGCCGGGACCCCGGCTTGATCAGGGTGAACGTCTGGAGGATGGCGACCACGGTCCCGATCAGCCCGAGCAGCGGGAACCACTCGGCCGCCTGGGACAGGTGGTTCACCCACCGGTCGGCCCGGTGGTCGAAGTCGGCGGCCGCCTCCCGCCACCGCAGGGCCTTCCAGGTGAGCACCACCTGGGCGGCGAACAGGGCGAACCCGAGGCCGATGATGATCCAGTCGATCGGGGACACGGCCACCCGGCTCAGGTACTGCCCCCGGGCGTCGGCCGGGACGGCGGCGAACAGCAGCAGGGCGGCCAGCACCGGGACCGCGGCGAACGCCACCGGCAAGACGTTGTGGATCCAGAACCGGCGCACGGGGCCTCCGGGTTCGCCCGGGCGGTTACCCGGCGGCGGTCAGCCACTCGGGCATCGGCTGCAGTTTACCCGCCCGGTCCACGCAGGCCAGGGTGGTCGCCGCCTCGCACAGCACCGCCCCGTCCCGCACCACCTCGTACCGGTGCTCCAGCCGGACCGGGGTCGCCCGGGTGACGGTGGTCCGGACCGTCAGCACGTCGTCGTAGCGGGCGGGGAGGCGGTACCGGATCTCGACCTTCGCCACCACCAGGAAGAACCCCTGGTCCTCCAGGTCCTTGTACGACCGGCCGCGGGCCCGGAGCAGCTCCGTCCGGGCCTGCTCGAAGTACACCAGGTAGTTCGCGTGGTGCAAGAGCCCCATCCGGTCCGTCTCGGCGTACCGCACCCGCACCTGGATCTCGCCGGTGAGCATGGGAGCCCCTGAACCCGCTCGGCCGCGACCCTACGCCCGGGGTTGAAACCCCGGGCTATTGCCGGTGGCCCCGTCGGGGCCAAGAGGGTTTCGGACCCCGAAGGGGTCACCGGCAATAGCCCGGGGTTTCAACCCCGGGCGGCAACCCCCGACTACTTGATGAACCCGATCCGCGGGGCCGGCCAGAACACGAACACCGCCTTCCCGAGCATCAGCCGGCCCGGCACGGCGCCCCAGGTCCGGCTGTCCGAGCTCTGGGCGCTGTTGTCCCCGAGACACAGGTAGTGGTCGGGCTGGACGTACAGGAACTCGGCCCGCCCTTCGGTGCCCCGCCGGGTGTAGTACACGTCCCGGTGCAAGACCAGGCTCCGCACCGTCACGTCCCCGGTCGCCCCGACCCCGGCCGGGGCGAGCACGTCGTTCACCCGGGTCGACCCGTCCGGCTGCGCCCCCGGGGCCGGCCGCGGCACCTCCTTCCCGCCGACCTCCTCGGTGTCTACGAATTTTGCCTCGTCTTCCGGAGTCGGCGGCCGGTAGTCGCCCTCCGGCCCGAAGTCGACCCGCCGCCCGTCCACCCACACCCACAGCCGGCAGTCGATGTTGGCGAACCGGAGGGTGTGCTCCTTCCCCGCCGCCACCTTGCACGGCCGGGTCGGGGCGACCGACTCCTCGCCGAGGACGACCGGGACGAGGGTGATCTTCCCGTCGGCGACCGCCGTCCGGAACCGGGACAGCGTCACCTTCCCCTCGGCGAACGTCGCCCGGAACCGGTCCACCCCCTTCGACAGCTCCAGCGCGACCTCCGCCCCGGGGGTCAGCGTCGCCTTGCCCTGCAGCGCCAGGTCCCCGACCCACCGGGCGTCGTCCCCGCCCTGGTGCCGCACCTCCAGCCGCCGCACCCCGCCCGGGCCGGTGTCGATGCTCCGCCCGGCGTTGTACGCGAGGAAGTTGTCCACCGGGATGGGGGCCTGGTTGGCCAGGACGGTCGGGTCGGTCGGCGGGGTCGGGTCGAGGTCGTTCGGCGGGGTCGTCTTCCACGGCATCGCGAGGTGCCGGTACCGGAGCCAGTCCCAGCCCCCGGCCGGGTGACGGAACACCTTCGGCTGGAACTTGTCGTCCCCGTTCCAGGCGGCCGGGGCGTTCGGCTGCGGGCCCGCCTCCGGGTACCACCGGGGGGGGACGCCCGCCTTCCCGAGATCGGTCGGCTGCCGGTCGTTGTCCCAGACGAGCCGGAGGTCGGCGAGCACCTGGTCCTCGCCCTTGCGGACCACCTCGAACACCCCCTCGAGTCCCTTGAACCCGGCCGCCAGGGACGCCTCGAACAGGTCGGTCGCCAGCGGGTTCGGGCGGGAGTACATGAACTCCGGCTTCCACAGGTCGAGCGGGTCCTTCGGCCTGGGGTACAGCGGCTGCCCGCGGTCGTCCACCGCGTCCGCCGGGTACGCCAGCCCGCGGGTGACGAACAGGTCCCCGCGGTAGATGGCGACCGTCTCCCCGCCGAACCCCATCACCCGCTTGATGTAGTTCTGGGCGGTCCACTTCTCCTGCGGCTTCTCGGGGAACTTGAACACCACCACCTCGCCGCGGATCGGGTCCCGGATGTGGTACAGCGGCTTGAGCACCAGCACCCGGTCCCCGGTGTGGTTCCCCGGGACCGGGTTCAGGTCCTGGATCCGCCCCATGTACCGGCAGTTCGGGCAGGTGTACCCGTACAGCGGGAGGACCCGCCCGTCCCGGCCCTCCACCTCGTCGTGGGAGTTGACCGGGAACTCGTCCCCGCACTTCGGGCAGGTGACGATCTTCTGGTACCCGTAGAGCGTCTCGGCCATGCTCCCGGTCGGGATGACGAACGCCTCGGTCACGAACAGCTTCAGGAGCAGGACCAGGACGACCACGAACACGATCGTCTCGACCACCTCCCGGGCCGGGTCCCGCGGCGGCTTCGGCTTCTGCTTGTCTTCGGTCGGCATGGGCTTCGGCTCGGCGGCGGTGGCGGCGGACATCGGCGTACTCGTCGGGTAAGGGGTCCCGTCACCGCGTATTATTCGCCCGGGCCGGGCGGGTCTTGTCCGGGCGAACCCGGAGCGTCAGCGACGGGGTGTCGAACCACCCCGTCGCTGACGCTCCGGGTTCGCCCGATCGTCAGTGCAGCCACCGGAGCCGGGCCCAGTCCACCGTCTGGAACTCGCGCTCCCGCCCGCCGAGGGTCATCCTGGCCGGCCGGAGCGGCTGGTGGATGAGAAACGGTTTACCGATGAACTCGGCCTCCGGCACGCCCGGGGACGGCCATTTCCGGCTGTCCTGCGAGTTTGCGCTGTTGTCCCCGAGCATGAAGTACTCGGCCGGCCCGAGCACCGCCGGCCGGCCGTGCGGCGGCTGCGTCCCGTGCTCCCCGAACTGGGTGTAGTGCACGTCCCGGTACAGCCTCAGGTCGCGGACCACGAGCCGGCACCCGCGCGCCCCGAGCTGCAGCGGGCGGCGGACGTCATTACGCTTGGCCGCCGGCGGGAGGTCGGCCGGCGGCACGACCACCCGCCCGTCGACCGCCAGGATCACCCGCCGGTCCACGAACGAGAACTCGACCCGGTAGGTGCGGCCCGGCTCCAGCGCCACCCCGCCGGCCGCCCCGAGCGGCCCGTGCCCGTCCCGGCCGAGGCCCGCCCGCCCGCCGGCCCGCGGCCCGACCGACACCTCGGCGTGGACCGCGTCCGCCCCGTCGAGCAGCCGGACGGCGAACGACGCCTCGGCCCCGGCGGTCACCACCTCCACCTGGAATTCGACGGAGAAGTCGTGCGCCGCGGGCAACTGGGCGAGCGACCGCGGTACGCCGTCGTAGCTGGTCCACGCCCGCACCGGCTCCTCCTTGCGGTCGTCGAGGTTGAAGTGGCGGTAGGTGACCCCGGCGGACGTGCGCGGGCCGGTGGCGTCGAGGGTCAGCTCGCCGCCCTTCAGGACGGACTCGTCGGCCGGCTCGGGGTGGCGGTCGGGCGTGGGCGGGAGCCGCGGGTCGTTCTCCGCCGGCTCGACCAGGAACCGGACGTTCCACCCGCCGGGGTCGGGGAGGTGGGACAGGTCGAACACCGGCACCCGCGTCTCCCGCAACTCCGCCAGCCCCTTGCGGGTCAGCTCGCCGTCCGCGTACACCTCGCCGTCGAGGACGGTGATCGTCTCGCCGGGCAGCCCGAGCACGCGCTTGACGTACGGCCGGCGGAACTCCTTCGGGTCGGTGTCGGGGCAGTGGAACACCGCCATCTCCCACCGCCGCGGGCGGCGGACGTTGAACACGTTCTTGTCCACCAGCAGCCGGTCGCCGTTCAGGTCGCGGGCGTCGGCCAGGGAGAACCGGTGGCCGCAGTTCGGGCAGCCGACGTGGGCGAAGTGGTCGCGGGCGCCGCCGCCGGTCGGGAACCCGACCCGGACCGGGTACCCGCACCGCGGGCACGGCCCGGCCCGGTGGTTGCCGGTCAGGGCCGGGGCCATGCTCCCGGTCGGCACCCCGAACGGCTCGACCGCGGCCACCCGGACGAACAGGAACAGGCAGACGAACCCGACCGCCAGGTTCGCCAGCAGCCGGTACGCGGAGGCCCTTGGCGGTGGCGGGGTGGTGGGGTGGCGGGGTGGTGCTTCGGCGAGCGGGGGGCGCGAACCCCCTGAGTCTTCCGGCGCGGGTGGCGGCAGCTCGTCGGCGAGCGGGAGTTCGGCGGACGGCGGGTCGGCGGGTCGGTCCATGTTACCGAATCTCGCCCACCACGGGCGGCGAAGGGGTCAGTCCTTCCACTTCCGGCCGATCACGAACACCGAGACCAGTCCGATCACCCCGCCACCCCCGATGAACGCCCCGGCCCACTCCTGCCCGAGTGACGCGGTGACCGCTCCGGAAATCACGGCGCTGAGCCCGATCAGCAGGCCGAAGAACTGGCCCCGTCTGGTGTCCGCGACCCTCGCGGCGAGGGCGTCGGCTTCCAGCTTCCGACGGTGCTTCGACTCTTCCTCGAACGCGGCCAGGATGCGTTCGGCGGAGCCCGGCAACGCGGTGTTGTACTTCGCCAATAACTCGGGGTCGGGGAAGCCGCCGGCGACCTTAGCCATCCGTCGTCCCCATAGGTCGCCCCGGCGGGACAACGACGGGAACCGGCTCCGCCGACTCGGCAGGGGTGCCCGCGGCCAGAACGGCACCGAGGTCCGCACCGATCACCCGGAAGTCGGCACCCAGAGCTTCCTCCTCGGTTCGCGCGGGCAGGTAGACTTCGTTCGGAAAGACGGAAAGGACCGAACCCATCGCCCGGACCGTGCGGCGGATGCGGCCGCGAAGACTGCCCGAACCGGACATAACGGGTGGAGTGGGGACGGGAGCACGCCCTTGCGAACTCCACTCCATCTCCCGACCTGGTAAGGCTGTTTCATCGACAACCGACATGGTTCGTCCCTCCCGGGCAACCTCTCGGCCTCGTGCTTACGGGATGCGGTGTTGGTCGACGCCGGGGTGAGGGTCAGTCGTCCGACTCCAGCACCGCCAGGAACGCCTCCTGCGGCACCTCCACCTGCCCGATCTGCTTCATCCGCTTCTTGCCCTCGGCCTGCTTCGCCCAGAGCTTCCGCTTCCGGGTGATGTCCCCGCCGTAGCACTTCGCGGTGACGTTCTTCCGCATCGCCGCGATGTTCTCCCGGGCGATGATCCGCGCCCCGATCGCCGCCTGCAGGGACACCTCGAACAGGTGCCGGTCGATCTCCTCCCGCAGCTTCTTCAGCACCGCCCGGCCGCGCCGCTCGGCGTTCGACCGGTGGACGATCAGCGACAGCGCGTCCACCTTGTTGCCGTGGACGAGGATGTCCATCTTCACCAGGTCGGCCGCCCGGAACCCGAGCACCTCGTAGTCCATCGTCCCGTACCCGTGGGTGACGGACTTGAGCTTGTCGTACAGGTCGTAGATGACCTCCGCGAGCGGCATCTCGTACACGAGGATGACCCGCTGCTGGCTCAGGTACTCGGTCCGGACGAACGTCCCGCGGCGCTCCGTACACATCCCCATCAGGTCGCCGATGTTGGCGGCCGGGATGAGGAAGCTGATGCGGACGATCGGCTCGCGGAACTCCTCGATCAGCCCGTCGTCCGGCACGTCCTGCGGGCCGTGGACGGTGACGACCGTCTTGTCCTTCTTCTGGATCTCGTAGGTCACGTTCGGGGCGGTCTGGACGAGGTTCAGGTCGCTGTCCTGCTCCAGCCGCTGCTGGATGATCTCGCGGTGCAGCATCCCCAGGAACCCGCAGCGGAACCCGAACCCGAGGCCGTCCGAGACTTCCGGGGCGTAGGTGAAGCTGCTGTCGTTCAGCTTCAGCTTGCCGAGCGCCACCCGCAGGTCCTCGAACTCGTTGTTGTTCACCGGGAACAGCCCGGAGTACACCATCGGCTTCGGCTCCTTGTACCCGGCCAGCGGCTCGGCCGTCGGGTTAGAGGCGTCGGTGACGGTGTCCCCGATGTTGACGTTGTCGATGTTCTTGATGTTGGCGGTGAAGTACCCGACTTGCCCGGCACTCAGCTCCTCGACCTTCGTCGGCTCGGGCCGGAACTGGCCCATCTCGGTGATGGTGTACTCGCGGCCGGTCCGCATCAGCTTGACCTTGTGACCCGGCTTGATGACGCCGTCCACCATGCGGATGTAGACGACGACGCCCTTGTAGGTGTCGAAGTGGCTGTTGTAGATGAGGGCCTTGACCGGGGCGGCCGGGTCGCCGGCCGGCGGCGGGACGCGGTCGATGACGGCGGCGAGCAGCTCGTCCACCCCCTCGCCGGTCTTCCCGCTGACCCGCATGACCTCGGCCGGGTCGGTCAGGACGGCCGTCTCCATCTCACCGATGACGAAGTCCGGGCGGGCGTGCGGCAGGTCGATCTTGTTGAGCGTCGGGAGGATCTTGAGGCCGGCGTCCATCGCGAGGAAGGCGTTGGCGACGGTCTGGGCCTGGACGCCCTGGAACGCGTCGGCCAGCAGGATCGCCCCCTCGCAGGCGGCCAGGGAGCGGGACACCTCGTAGTTGAAGTCGACGTGCCCGGGGGTGTCGATCAGGTTCAGCTCGTACCGGGTCCCGCCCTGCTCGTGGTAGATGGTGACCGGGTGCATCCGGATGGTGATGCCGCGCTCCCGCTCCAGGTCCATGCTGTCGAGCGTCTGGGCCTTGATGTCCCGCTCGGACACCGCCCCGGTCTTGAGCAGGAACTGGTCGGCCAGGGTGCTCTTCCCGTGGTCGATGTGGGCGATGATGCAGAAGTTCCGGATGTTCGCGGTCGGCGTCGGCATGTGGTCGGCGCTCGGGTGGCGGGAGCCCCACCAATCTTAGCAGCGGCGGCCCGGGGTTGAAACCCCGGGCCGGAATCGGACGGGGCGGCGTATGATACCCCGGAGACCCCGCACCCGGAGTGCCGACATGCGACGGACCTTCTGCCTCGCCGCCCTCGCGGCCGCCGTCGGGTGCGCCGGCAAGCCGCCCGGCCCGTCGGCCGCCGGTGCCGGTGTTCAGGTCGCCCCGGCCGACGCGGTCGAGGCGGCGATCGCGGCCGGGAAAGGGAAGGTCGTGCTCGTGGACTGCTGGGCGACCTGGTGCCCGCCGTGCGTGGCCTCGTTCCCGAAGCTCGTCGAGGAGCACCGGAAGTACGCCGACCGCGGACTGGTGGTGATCGGGGTCAGCCTGGACGACCCGTCCGACGCGGACAAGGTGAGCGCGTTCCTGGCCCGGCGCGAGGCGACGTTCACCAACTTCCTGCTGAAGTCAGGCGGGGCAGCCAAATCCCGCCTGATGGACAAGCTCGGCTTCGAGAGCGCCATCCCGCACGCGGCCCTGTTCGGCCGGTCGGGCGAGCGGGTGTGGGCCGGGTACCCGGCGGACGGCGAGCTGGCGGAGCGGATCGCGGCCGAGTTGGCGAAGTGACACCACCCGCGGGGGGCGACGCATGGGGTACCGGGTTCTGCTGGCGGCCGCCGCGGCGTGCGCGGCCGGCGTAGTCGGGCGGGCCGACGGACCGGCGAAGGGCGTGGACGCGCCGGAGGTCCGGGCCGCGGACCTGGAGAAGGCGATCAAGGACCACAAAGGGAAGGTGGTGCTGATCGACTGCTGGGCGACGTGGTGCGCCCCGTGCGTGAAGAAGTTCCCGCAGCTGGTCGGGCTGTCCAAGAAGTACGCCGACCAGGGGCTGGTGGTGGTCGGGGTGAGCATGGACAAGTACGGGGACGCGGACGGGTACCAGAAGGAGAAGGTGGTGAAGTTCCTGGGCGAGAAGGGGGCGGCGTTCCCGAACTTCGTCGCGGCCGAGCCGAAGAAGGACGAGGAGGCGCTCACCAAGCTGCTCGGCGACTACTCGGCCATCCCGCACATGGCGCTGTACGACCGGGCCGGGCGGCGGGTGTGGACGAGCGACGAGTTGCCGAAGTTGAAGGACGGCGAACTCGAGAAGAAGCTCGAGGCGGAGCTGGCGAAGAAGCCGTGAGCCGGGCCGCCGGTCTTGTGGCACAGGTCTCCGACCTGTGTCGGCCGACACAGGTCGGAGACCTGTGCCACAAGACCATCAGCGCAACAACCCCGGCCTCCCGGCCGGGGTTGCGGCATTTTACGTGGCACCCGGCGGGCGGTCAGCCGTTCGGCTTGACGGCGGACCCGACGAACGAGAACGTCTCGTTCGCGTTCGACCCGAGGGTGGTGATGGCGGCGATGCAGACGACCACGATCAGGGCCAGCATGACCGCGTACTCGACGGCCGTCGGGCCGTCCTCGCGCTTCAGGAACGACACCAGCTTCTTCGCGACGCTCCGCATGATCCGATCTCCCTGACGAATTCCCCGGCGGATGCCGCCGGTGGGTGGGGCGGGTCGCTCCGGGCCGGAAGGCGGCGGAGCGTTGACACCGAGTCTGTAGGTCGCCGCGCCGGCCGGTGCAAACCGGTCGGCTTCCTTTTCCCCGCCTTGTCCGGTTTCCGGGCGCGGATTTCCGGACACCTCCGGCGGCCCCTAAAATGTGCGTTTCAGCCCCGAGGACCCCGCCATGCCCGAGCACCCCCCGCGCAAGAGCCTGACCACCACCGGCGGCCCCGGCCGCGCCCCCAACCGGGCGATGCTCCGGGGTGTCGGGTTCACCGACGCCGACTTCGACGCCCCGGTGGTCGGGGTCGCCTCGCTGTTCAGCGACATCACCCCGTGCAACGCCCACCTCGACCGGCTCGCCCTGAAGGCCCGCGAAGGGGTCCGCGCCGCCGGCGGGGTGCCGCAGACGTTCGGCGCCCCGACCGTGTCCGACGGGATCAGCATGGGCCACCTCGGCATGCGGTACTCGCTGGTGTCGCGGGAGGTGATCGCGGACAGCCTGGAGACGGTCGCCGGGGCGATGAACCACGACGGCCTGCTGGCGGTCGGCGGGTGCGACAAGAACATGCCGGGCTGCGTGATGGCGATGGCCCGGCTGAACGTCCCGAGCGTGTTCGTGTACGGCGGGAGCATCCTGCCGGGGGTCGGGCCGGACGGCGAGGACGTGGACATCGTCAGCATCTTCGAGGCGGTCGGGAAGTTCCAGGCGGGGGCGATCGACGCCAAGAAGCTGCACAAGATCGAGTGCGAGACGTGCCCGGGCCACGGGTCGTGCGGCGGGATGTACACCGCGAACACGATGGCGTCGGCGATCGAGGCGATGGGGCTGATGCTGCCGTACGGGGCGTCGAACCCGGCGGTGGGGGCGGCGAAGGAGAGGGAGGCGTTCCTGGCCGGGAAGGCGGTGGTGAACCTGATCGCGGAGAACGTCCGCCCGCGCGACCTCATCACCCGCCGGAGCCTGGAGAACGCGTACACGTTCGTGCTAGCCCTCGGCGGGAGCACGAACGCGGTGCTGCACCTGATGGCGATCGCCCGCGAGGCGGGGGTGGACTGGACGCTCGACGACTTCGACCGGATCGGGGCGAAGGTGCCGCACCTGGCGGACCTGAAGCCGGGCGGCCGGCACGTGATGTTCGACCTGTACCGGGTCGGCGGCACCCCGGCGGTGATGCGGGCGCTGCTCGACAAGGGCTACCTGCACGGCGACTGCCCGACGGTGACCGGGAAGACGCTGGCGGAGAACCTGGCGGACGTGGCCAGCGTGTACGCCAAGCCGCAGCAGGTGGTCTTGCCGTTCGAGGCGCCGATGTTCGACCACGGCATCATCGTGGTGCTGCGGGGGAACCTGGCGCCGGACGGGGCGGTGGCGAAGGTGGCGGGGCTGAAGCGGCGGAGCATCACCGGGCCGGCGAAGGTGTTCGACGGGGAGGAGGCGTGCTTCGCGGCGATCCAGGCGCGGAAGATCGTGGCCGGGGACGTGGTGGTGATCCGCGGGGAGGGGCCGGTCGGCGGGCCGGGGATGCGGGAGATGCTGAGCATCACCGGGGCGCTGATGGGGCAGGGGCTGGGGGAGAGCGTCGGGCTGATCACCGACGGCCGGTTCAGCGGCGGGACGCACGGGCTGGTGGTCGGGCACGTGTCGCCGGAGGCGTGGGTGGGCGGGCCGGTCGCGCTGGTGCGGGACGGCGACCCGATCACCATCGACGCGGACCGGAAGCTGCTGTCGCTGGACGTGCCGGCGGCGGAGTTGGAGGCGCGGAAGGGGCGGTGGAAGGCGCCGGCGGCGCGGGTCGAGCGCGGGGTGCTGGCGAAGTACGCGAAGCTGGTGCGGTCGGCGTCGGAGGGGGCCGTCACGGGCTGACGGTCGCGGGGCGGTCCGGTCCGCGGTATGATGGGGCGAGACGCCCTCGGAGGACGAACGTGAGTACCCAACTCGTCGAGGCGATCCGCCAACTCAACCTGAAGCCGGGTCAGACGTACACGGTCGAGGTGGACGGCCGGGCGATCGACATTACCCCTGCGGCCTCGCCGAGGCGCGAACTGTACGAGGTGCAGGAGATGCTGGTGCCGTGGTTCGACTCGCCGGACCCATCCGGCGGGGTGACCATCACCCTAACGGTCGGTCCGCCGGAACGTCCCGCCCCGTACCGACTCGACGAGAACGATCTGGCCCCCGGCACCCTGGAAGAGGTCCGGAATGATCTACGCACCGACGACGCCTGACGACCCGCTCGACCAAGGCGACTTGATCTCAGGATGTCCGGTGGCGGCGGTCGGGGCCTTCGACCCCGCCCGCCCCGGTGTCGCGGACGTGACGGTGGTTCCGGCCAGGGTTGTGGTACTGACCCAGACCTGTGATCTGGCGAACCAGAAGACGCCGCTCGTGACGGTGGCGGTGGTGTTCGACGCGCAGTTCTTCGTCGACGAAAACCTGCTGAAGCCGGCCGAGATCAAGGGGTCGCTCCGGTCGGGTCGGATCTGGGGCCTGTACTTCCTGCCGGCCGACGCGGCCCTCGGCCTGCCCGAAATGATCGTCGACTTCCGCCGCCTGCACACCGTCAAGCTCGACCTGCTCCGGTCGCTGTGCGCGGCCGGGAAGCGACCCGGTCGCATTCAACCGCTCTACCGCGAGCACCTGGCCAAGCACTTCGCCGACACCTTCAGCCGGATCGGCCTGCCGCGCCCGTACGAGACGCTCTGACCCCGGCGGGGCGGGTGACCCATGATTTCTGGCTGGGAAAGGGTGGCGGCCGCCGTGGAACAGGTACGCGACCGGCTGCGGCGGGCGGCGGCGGCGCTAGAGCCAGTTATGCACTATTGAGTCCGAGTCGTGGCAGCAGCAGCGTGAGGAAGGCGAGCCAGTGCCAACCCGCGAGTGTTTCGGTCAGGCGTTCGTAGTCTCGGGCCAACCGTCGGAAC